>Ga0209848_1000001_pt1 | contig 240185 bp, 200 predicted proteins | sample OrgsoiDNA_201062_FD_185810 | JGI IMG/M metagenome (GOLD analysis project Ga0209848, IMG submission 185810) | Permafrost soil microbial communities from the Arctic, to analyse light accelerated degradation of dissolved organic matter (DOM) -... | ecosystem: Environmental > Terrestrial > Soil >...
CCGGACGAAGCCAGTACCTTCGGTATGGAAGGCATGTTCCGCCAGCTGGGCATCTACTCTTCCGTCGGCCAGCTCTACGAGCCAGTCGATAAAGAACAAGTGATGTTCTACCGCGAAGACAAGAAAGGCCAGATCCTGGAAGAAGGCATCAACGAAGCAGGCGCCATGTCCTCCTTCATCGCTGCCGGTACTTCTTACAGCAGCCACAACCAGCCGATGATTCCGTTCTACATCTTCTACTCGATGTTCGGTTTCCAACGCATCGGCGACCTGGCATGGGCTGCAGGCGACAGCCGCACCCGTGGCTTCCTGGTCGGCGGCACCGCTGGTCGTACCACCCTGAACGGCGAAGGCCTGCAGCACGAAGACGGTCACAGCCACATCCTGGCATCGACCATCCCGAACTGCCGCACCTTCGACCCGACTTACGGTTACGAACTGGCTGTGATCATCCAGGACGGCATGCGTCGCATGTTCGAAGAACAGCAGGACGTTTTCTACTATCTGACCGTGATGAACGAATCCTACGCCCAGCCAGCCATGCCGGCCGGTGTCGAGGAAGGTATCGTCAAGGGCATGTACCTGCTCGAAGAAGACACCAAGGAAGCGGCGCACCACGTCCAGTTGCTGGGCTCGGGCACCATCCTGCGTGAAGTTCGCGAAGCGGCGAAGATCCTGCGCGAGCAGTTCAATGTTGGCGCTGACGTCTGGAGCGTTACCAGCTTCAACGAACTGCGTCGCGACGGCCTGGCCGTAGAACGCAGCAACCGCATGCACCCAGGTCAGAAACCTGCCCTGAGCTACGTGGAAGAATGCCTCAACGGCCGTAAAGGTCCGGTGATCGCTTCGACCGACTACATGAAACTGTTCGCTGACCAGATCCGTCAGTGGGTTCCGACCAAGGAATACAAAGTCCTGGGCACTGACGGTTTCGGCCGCAGCGACAGCCGCAAGAAGCTGCGTCACTTCTTCGAAGTTGACCGTCACTTCGTGGTGCTGGCAGCTCTGGAAGCCTTGGCTGATCGTGGCGATATCGAACCTAAAGTGGTGGCAGAAGCCATCGCCAAGTTCGGCATCGATCCTGAAAAACGCAACCCACTGGACTGTTAAGAGTCTGCTTCAGGATCGCATAGAGCGCTGATACAGCGCGTAGGCAGCCGAGGATGCGGAATTTACAACGGTAAATGAGCATCCGACGCTGTTTTCGCTTACGCAGCTGATACCGCGCAGTCGAGAGTGAACAGGTTCTCCGAAGGAGAGACATTGTGAGTGAGCTAATTCGCGTACCCGACATCGGCAACGGTGAAGGTGAAGTCATTGAGTTGATGGTCAAGGTCGGCGATCGCATCGAAGCCGATCAGAGCATCCTGACTCTTGAGTCGGACAAGGCGAGCATGGAAATCCCTGCGCCAAAGGCCGGTGTCATCAAGAGCATGAAAGTGAAGCTGGGCGATCGCCTGAAAGAAGGCGACGAACTGTTTGAACTGGAAGTCGAAGGCGAAGCCGCTGCTGCGCCTGCACCGGCCGCCCCTGCTGCTGCCCCTGCTGCTGAAAAACCAGCCGAAGCCGCACCTGCTCCAGCTGCTGCGCCAGCCGCCGCTGCCAGCGCAACCGTTCAGGACATTCATGTGCCTGACATCGGTTCTTCGGGCAAGGCCAAGATCATCGAACTGATGGTCAAGGTGGGCGACAGCATCGAAGCTGATCAATCGCTGATCACTCTGGAATCCGACAAGGCCAGCATGGAGATTCCTTCTCCGGCAGCCGGCGTGATCGAGAGCATCAGCGTCAAGCTGGACGACGAAGTCGGCACCGGCGACCTGATCCTGAAATTGAAAGTCGCAGGCGCAGCGCCAGCCGCCGCACCTGCACCGGCCGCTGCTGCACCGGCGCCGGCAAAAGCGGACGCTCCGGCAGCCGCTCCCGCCGCACCGAAAGCAGAAGCTGCTCCAGCCCCTGCTGCCGCTCCAGCCGCCCCAGCCAAAGACGGCGCCAAGGTTCACGCAGGCCCTGCTGTTCGTCAGCTGGCTCGCGAGTTCGGCGTTGAGCTGAGCGCAGTCGGCGCAACCGGCCCACACGGCCGTGTGCTCAAAGAAGACGTGCAGGCTTACGTCAAGTCTCAACTGCTCAAGGCCAAAGAAGCACCGGCCGGCGGCGCAACGGGCGGCGCTGGTATCCAGCCAATCCCGACGGTCGACTTCAGCCGCTTCGGCGAAATCGAAGAAGTGCCGATGACTCGCCTGATGCAACTGGGCGCGACTGGCCTGCACCGCAGCTGGCTGAACATCCCGCACGTGACTCAGTTCGATCAGGCTGACATCACCGAGCTGGAAGCTTTCCGTATTGCCCAGAAAGCCGTTGCAGAAAAGGCTGGCGTCAAGCTGACCGTGCTGCCACTGCTGCTCAAGGCAAGCGCGCATCTGCTCAAGGAGCTGCCGGATTTCAACAGCTCCCTGGCGCCAAGCGGCAAAGCGATCATCCGCAAGAAATACGTACACATCGGCTTCGCCGTGGATACCCCGGAAGGTCTGGTAGTTCCGGTGATCAAGGATGTCGACCAGAAGAGCCTGCTGCAACTGGCTGCCGAAGCTGCGGAACTCGCAGAAAAAGCACGCGCCAAGAAGCTCACTGCCAACGACATGCAAGGCGGCTGCTTCACCATCTCCAGCCTGGGTCACATTGGCGGCACTGGCTTCACGCCGATCGTCAACGCCCCGGAAGTGGCGATCCTTGGTGTGTCCAAGGCAACCATCCAGCCGGTATGGGATGGCAAAGCCTTCCAGCCCAAGCTGATGCTGCCTCTGTCGCTGTCCTACGATCACCGTGTGATCAACGGCGCCGCTGCCGCTCGCTTCACCAAGCGTCTGAGCGAATTGCTGGCCGACATCCGCACCCTGCTGCTGTAACTCTGCCGGGGCGAATTCATTCCTCAATGGACTCGCCCCGCACATTCAGCGCCTGGCGCGCTGAACGTTTTCCGAGCTGCCACGCTCGTACCTCAACCCCGCCACCTGGCGGGGCTTTTTTTGAGCGCTAAAAAGCTCGAAATGACTTTCATCTCCAATGGCCCCTCGCCCACCTGAAAGCCCCGTCCCAGAGCCATCCGGCAAGCTGCGCTGCAGATGCCGGAAATGCTGCCGATAGATTTATAGCACTAAGCCACTGTGCTCACTTGTCAGCCCGCGCTGCATGATGCAACCTTGCTACACGCGACGTCGAACTGGGCCTGCGCCCATGTGCGATCAGTATTTCTGGAAGCGAGTTTCTTCATGAAAAGCCAACCTGATGCTGCCGGGAGAACGGCGGCCGAGGTAGTGACGCAATTACCGGTGCCTTCGCGGCTCGGCATGCTGCGTTTCGAACGGCTGAATGAAGCAAACTGGGCCCTCCTGTACCTCGATCCCAACTGCGAAAAACAATTCGGTCTCCCCGCCGTAGAACTCTGCGCCCTCATTGGCTCGCCTTACGCCAGCCTGATGGAGCCCGAGGCCCGTTATCAGTTGCATGACGCCGTTCAGTTGCAACTCAACAATAGCCCTTACTACCTCGTGCGCTACACGCTGCATACCAACAAGGGTGCGCTTGGCGTGCTGGAGCTGGGCGAGGGCTACAAGCAGCACAACCGTCATCTGCTGCGTGGCTACCTGATGGTGGTCGATGGTTTGTTCGATGACAGCGAGCAGCAGTTCGGCCCGGACCTGGAAACCCAGAACAGCCGCCTGCAGATCGCCCTTGAGCTGAACCAGCGCGCCCAGCACGAACAGTTGCTGCACCTTGAGCGCGTGCGTGCGCAACAAGGCTTGATCCTGCGCCTGGCCCGTCATCGCTACAGCACCAGCAACTCGCTGCAGGAAGCGGCCGGGCTCATCACCAAAAGCGCCTGCGAGATCTACGACATCGCCTGCGCGAGCATCTGGAACCTCGTCGACCAGCGCCTGGAACCGATTGCCGAGTACCGTCGCTCAACCGGCGAATACCTGCTGCCCGAACCCATCGATGCGAGCGTCTTCCCCAGCTACCTCGAAGCCTTGCATAACAGCCGCGCCATTGACGCCAACGACGCCCAGCATGATCCCCGCACCCGGGAAATGGCCGACAGCTTCAGGCCCCGGGACATCAGTGCAATCCTTGATGCCAGTATTCGTATCGACGGCCAGGTGGTGGGCGTGTTGTGCCTGGAGCAGACCGGCACCCCCCGGGAATGGCAGTCCGATGAAATCGCTTTCGCGGGCGAGCTGGCCGACCAGTTCGCGCAGGTCATCAGCAACCACAACCGGCGCACAGCCACCAGTGCGCTGCATCTGTTCCAGCGAGCTGTCGAACAAAGTGCCAACGCCTTTTTGCTGGTCAATTGCGACGGCGTCGTGGAATACGTCAACCCAAGCTTTACGGCGATCACCCAGTACACCACCGAAGAGGTCCACGGCCAGCGCCTGTCAGAGCTGCCGGCACTGGAAAACCTCAACGAACTGCTACTCGATGCCAACTCCAGCCTGACCAAAAGCAACAGTTGGCAGGGCGAGTTCAAGAGCCGACGCAAGAACCTGGAGCCCTACTGGGGTCAGCTGTCGATATCCAAGGTTTATGGCGACAACCGCGAGTTGACCCATTACATCGGTATCTACGAAGACATCACCCAGAGCAAGCTGGCCCAGCAGCGCATCGAGCGCCTGGCCTATACCGATAACCTGACCAACCTGGGCAACCGTCCGGCGTTCATCCGCAACCTGGACGAGCGCTTTGCCCGTGACTGCGATATCCCCATCAGCCTGCTGCTGGTGGACATCGACAACTTCAAGCGCATCAACGACAGCCTCGGCCACCAGACCGGCGACAAGCTGCTGATCAGCCTGGCCCGCCGTCTGCGCAACAGCCTGAACCCGAGCGGTATTCTGGCGCGCTTTGCCAGCAACGAATTCGCGATTCTGCTCGACGACACCGACCTGGACGCCGGCCAGCAGGTTGCCAGCTCGGTACTCCGGACGCTGGACAAACCGATGTTCGTCGACAACCAACTGATCAGCGTCACCGCGTCCGTGGGCCTGGCCTGCGCGCCCTTGCATGGTCACGACCCTCAGACCCTGATGAAGAACGCCGGTCTGGCGCTGCATAAGGCCAAGGCCAACGGCAAACATCAGGTGCAGGTCTTCACCGAAGCGCTCAACGCCGAGGCCAGTTACAAACTGTTCGTAGAAAACAACCTGCGTCGCGCCCTGACCCAGAACGAGCTGGAAGTGTTCTACCAGCCCAAGCTCTGCCTGCGCACCGGTCGGCTGCTGGGGATGGAAGCCTTGCTGCGCTGGAACCACCCCGAACGCGGCATGATCCGCCCCGACCAGTTCATTAGCGTGGCCGAAGAGACCGGGTTGATCATTCCCATCGGCAAATGGGTGGCGCGTCAGGCGTGCCGCATGAGCAAGGAACTGACCGCCGCAGGGTTTGGTCGTTTGCAGGTGGCAATCAACCTGTCACCCAAACAGTTCTCGGACCCGGAGCTGGTTGCGTCCATCGCCACCATCCTCCAGGAAGAAAACCTCGACGCTTCATTGCTGGAGCTGGAGCTGACCGAAGGCCTGTTGCTGGAAGCCACCGAAGACACCCGCCAACAGCTCGACTCATTGAAAAAGCTCGGCCTGTCCCTGGCGATGGACGACTTCGGTACGGGTTATTCGTCATTCAGCTACCTGAAGAAATTCCCCATCGATGTGATCAAGATCGACCGCAGTTTCATCCGTGACATTCCGGATGATCAGGACGACATGGAAATCACCTCGGCGGTCATCGCCATGGCCCACAACCTGAAGCTCAAAGTGGTGGCCGAAGGCATCGAAACCGCCGAGCAACTGGCGTTCCTGCGGCGCCATCGCTGCGACGTGGGACAGGGTTATCTGTTCGACCGGCCGATCCCCGGTGAAGAACTGGTCGAGAAGCTGCGCCGCTACCCACGCGGACCGCTGGCCTGACAGCCCTTCCCTGAGCCCCGATTTGTCGGGCACACTGTCGCCATCTGCTCGGACACATCCCCCCTTACTGACACCACCCGATGGTTGTCTGCTTCTATCAAGAGGATATGGCTCATGGTTTTGCGCTCGGAAATTCTAGTGAACAAAAACGCCCTCCCCACCGCCCAACAGGCACTGCCTGGGCGTGAAACACCCATCACAGTCCCCGAGCACCACTTCGTCAACGGCAACCCGCTGCTGGGGCCGTTCCCGGGCAGTGTCGACTTCGCCATCTTCGGCCTGGGCTGTTTCTGGGGTGCCGAGCGTCGCTTCTGGCAGCGTGACGGCGTGTTCAGTACGGCCGTGGGCTATGCCGGCGGTTTCACGCCGAACCCGACCTACGAAGAAGTCTGCTCAGGCCTGACTGGCCATAGCGAAGTTGTGCTGGTGGTCTACGAACCGGAACAAGTCAGCTACGACGAACTGCTGGCCATGTTCTGGGAGCTGCATAACCCAACCCAAGGCATGCGCCAGGGCAATGACATCGGCACCCAGTACCGCTCGGTGATCTACGCCACCAACCCGAAGCAACTCGCCGCAGCCAAGGCCAGCGAAGCCGTGTTCCAGGCTGAACTGAGCAAGGCCGGGTTGGGCACCATCACCACCGAAATCGACGAAGCGCCGACGTTCTACTACGCCGAGGCATACCACCAGCAATACCTGGCGAAGAACCCGAATGGTTACTGCGGGATTGCCGGGACCGGGGTGTGTATGCCGGCGAGTTTAAGTGCGGATTGATTAACTTGTTAGAGCAGGAAACCTATCCTGCTCTAACAGCTTTACGCTCAGGCGCTACCATCGGTCACCTGCTATTCAGCTGAATCGATAAACTGTCATTTCTGCCAACTAGCTAACACTTCATCTGCGGGGTAGGGTCATTGCTCAGCTGAATGGAGATAGCAAGATGAGCAAAAAAGCCAGTCTATCCAGTTTAAAAACACCGAGAGCGCTGGATCCAACATTTGGTAATAACGGGATTATCCGTTTCTCGAAAATCTTAAATTTAAACACTGTCGAGGCGTCAACTCAAACCAAAGACGGCGAGTATTTTTGCTGCGGCTTTCTGCTGGATACAAACTCAAGCATGTTTGTTATCAAACTACTTTCCAACGGATTGTTTGACCCTGGCTTCGGCAATGATGGCAAACAAGAGTTTGACCCAGGGGAGCTAGATCGGTCTGGAAAAGCCATGTCAGTCATAATCGGTATAATCCAAATAGAGACGCGGATACTCGTTATTGGGTGGACGTCTCTCCTGGAAAATGAGGAACTCACGGTCGTCGCGATTAAAACAAATGGCCAAATTGAGAGCCGTTTTGGGAAAGGCGGTGTTAAGAGGGTTTCGATTGTTACCTCCATCCGGAAGGCGGGCATCGTCGCCTCCAAAAGCTTTTACCATAATCCACTCATTATCCCTATTCCCGGGGCGGTGGTGCGTCTCAACAGGGATGGAGAGCTCGATACATCCTTCAACGGCACAGGGATTCTGCCTATCAAAGATGGGCTAAACCAGACGATTGCAGTACAACCTGCGGATAACAAAATACTTATCGCCGACAACCACCATACCGCTAACGATGCAGTCAGGATCTATCGGTTTACTGATGCGGGCATCCTCGATAAATCATTTGCCCGTGACGGCATCTATACTACGCCTCGACCCGAGCATACTATTTCCACGCTAGTGGCGGATCTAAACGGCGTCATCACTTACCTTGGCGTACGCTCAGAAACACCCCAGCATCATTTTCTCGCTCAACTGCTGGAAGACGGGACCTTAGACTCAAGTTTCAACGAGGGCAAGCCGCTGCCGTTAAAAACTTTAGAGAACTCCACCTATGCGTATGACGGTTATTTTTCCATTGACAACCAGAACAGACGCGGCATTGCAATGACAGGCTTATTGGGCGGCGGTAATTTCGCTGTTGTGCTGCGTTACTTAAGAAACGGTCTGCTGGATCCAACACTAGGCGATGAAGGAATGTTTGTGACAACGCTCGGCGACGCGAGAGGCATTCACGTAAGAGAGCAGGACAAACTCGTTGTAGTCGGTTACGTACACAAGGAGATTACGGGGGAGGCACAGGGCATTGTGTAGTCCCGATTTTAAATTTCCTGCCTCGTCTGGAATACTGACGACAACACAGCGCCAGACGCACTAACGACGTCACGATACGGTTCATCCAAACCACCGTAATCGTGATCGCCGTTATCCGCGCTTGCTCCTATTAAGATATTGGCTCGATCAGGATTCCGCGATCAGCCAATCCATCTGCCAGCCGCCCTGGGTTTGCCCCAGGGTCTTGGCCAGCCACGGCATCAGCTCGCGCAGTTCTTCTTCCAGGCCCCAAGGCGGGTTGGCGATTGCAAGGCCTGAACCGTTCAGGCTTTGCGGCGTGTCCAGCGGGTGCACGAACAATTCGACACGCAGCAGCTTGGGCGCACCGGTTTCGGCCAGTTCCTGGTAGAAGCGGCGCAACTGACGCGTGTCCTTGATCGGATACCAGATGGCAGCGACGGTCTGGCGCATGCGACCGATGGCCTCTTTCAGCGCCACCGCGCAGCGTTTCATCTCGTCGAGCTGCTCGAAAGGCGGATCGATCAGCATCAGCCCGCGCTTTTCCGCCACTGGCAGCAAGGCGCGTGGCACATGCCAGCCGTCGCCCAGGTGCACGGCAACGCGACGGTCACCCTTCATGTTCTCCTTGAGCAACCGCCCGTCTTCGGGGTGCTTTTCATTGAGCAGGATGCGCTCACGCTCACGGGTCAGGCGCCGGGCGATCTCCGGGGAGCCAGGGTAGTAGCGCAGCTCGCCATCGGGATTCATGTCGTGCAGCACTTTCAGGTAATCAGCCGTCAGCGCTGGCAGGTCCGGCGTGTTCCACAGGCGGGCGATACCTTCAAGCCACTCACCGGTACGGCTGGCCTGGTCGCCCTTGAGGTCATACAGCCCGATACCCGCGTGGCTGTCGAGATAGGCGAACGGTTGCTCCTTGCGGGCCATCAAGGCGATCAAGCGAGTCAGCGTAAGGTGTTTGAAGACATCGGCGTGGTTGCCGGCATGGAAAGCGTGACGGTAATTCATGGCTGCTCCTGGAAGGCAGCGCAGTCTAACAAAACCCGCTTGGGGAAGTCCGGTCATTAGCCGAAAACGACCTGTTCATAGGCATACCAGACATCGGCGTGTCGCACACTTGCCGATGCGGCGGCGGCCTACCAGAATCCAGTGAACCCTAACAAAGGAACAGACGTCATGATGCATGCGGATTTGATTGACCAGGAAGACCTGCTCGGCCAACTGAGAGCCCTGGGTTTCGAGATGCCGTCCGGTGCCACTGCCGAACAGGCCTGCGCCCAAGCCGTATGCGGCCTGACCGACGCCCGCGCCACCGCCCTGCGACGTCTGGTGGAACAACTGCTGACCGGCAGCGCCACCATCCTCCCCGCCGTCCGCCAGGCCATCGACAGGCAACTACTGCCGGCACTGGCGGCGTACAAGCAGAGTCGTGCGGTGGGCTGACTATTTTCGCGAATGAATTCGCTCCCACAGATGCAACAGAACCTGTGGGAGCGAATTCATTCGCGAAAAGCTTACTGCCACAGACATTTCTAGAGAGGCTTTTAACCAGCAGGGGCGCCGTAACAACGCTAATTTCCAGGCCACTTGACTGTAACTGGAGTGGCAAGGAATGCCTCATCACCCCCGCTCACGCAACCTTCGCTCAGGACGATATTCCGAGCCAGGCAGAATCTATCTCGTCACTTCAACGGTTGAAAACCGTCGGCCCATATTTGCCGAGTTTTGCCTGGGGCGCCTGGTAGTCAACGAATTCAGGCGCGCAGAACTTCAAGGAAAAGTGACATCACTGGCCTGGGTAATCATGCCGGATCACATTCATTGGTTACTGGAGTTAAAAAGCGGCTCCCTGGCTCATTTGATAAAACAGGTAAAAGCCAGCAGCTCGGTCTCGATCAATCGTGCGAGCAGCTGCAAAGGAAAACTATGGCAGCAAGGCTTTCATAACAGAGCCATTCGCCAGGAAGAAGATCTGATTCAAGTAGCCAGATACGTCATTGCCAATCCGGTCAGGGCTGGCCTGGTTAAACGAATAGGCGATTACCCGCTCTGGGATGCTTCATGGATTGGAAAGCCCGAGGCAACCTGATCATGTGGGAGCGAATTCATTCGCGAAGAACAGGTCGCCTTTCAGGGCGCCTCGCGAATGAATTCGCTCCCACAACTGTTTTTGCGTACAGCCCTACAACCGCACGCTCGCGAATGTCGATTCGTTGCGCGCCTGGCTCAGTGCGGACAATGGCCCGGATAGCGGAGCCAGTACCAGCGCCTGGGGGATTGGCATCATCGCGACCTGTTGCGCGGTGTTGGAGCCTACGCGCTCATCGCGTGGCGGGATGCCGAAGTATTCGCGGTAGCACTTGGAGAAGTGCGGCGTGGACACGAAGCCACAGACCGACGCCACTTCGATGATCGACATGGGGGTCTGTTTGAGCAACTGACGTGCCCGGATCAGGCGCAGCTTGAGGTAGTAGCGCGAAGGCGAGCAGTGCAGGTATTTCTGGAACAGACGCTCCAGTTGACGCCGGGAAACGGCGACGTAGACCGCCAGTTCGTCCAGGTCGATGGGCTCTTCCAGATTGGCTTCCATCAGCGCGACGATTTCCTGCAGCTTCGGCTGGTTGGTGCCCAGCATGTGCTTGAGCGGCACGCGCTGGTGATCCTGTTCGTTGCGGATGCGCTCATAGACGAACATCTCGGAAATCGCGGCTGACAGTTCACGACCATGATCGCGGCTGATCAGGTGCAGCATCATGTCCAGGGGCGCAGTGCCGCCTGAGCTGGTGAAGCGGTTACGGTCCAGGGTGAACAAACGGGTGCTCATCGCCACACGGGGGAAGGCTTCCTGCATCGAGGCCAGGCATTCCCAGTGCACGCTGCAATCAAAACCGTCGAGCAGACCGGCGCAAGCCAGCGCCCAACTGCCGGTACACACGGCACCCAGACGACGGGACTGACGCGCCTGGCTTTGCAGCCAGCTCACGTGTTCGCGGGTGACAGTGCGCTGAATGCCAACGCCGCCGCAGACAATCACGGTGTCCAGCACCGGGGCCTTGTGCATGGAGGCGTCGGGGGTGATCTGCAGACCATCACTGGCCCAGACTTGCCCGCCATCGACGCTCAGGGTGGTCCAGCGGTACAGCTCGCGACCCGACAACTGGTTGGCCATCCGCAGTGGCTCGACCGCAGAGGCGAGGGATATCAGTGTGAAATTGTCCAGCAGCAGAAAGCCGATGGATTGCGGCGCGCGGTTCTGGGGTTGGGCCCCGGAGTTGAACGAAGTCATCACGGTATCTCCTCTCGCTAAGCGGATGATGGCCTCAGGCGAGGCTCTTGTTATTGCCCCCATCCGATGGAGGGCTTTGTCATCACAACGCAAATGCCATGCCTAATTTTGAATGCCTATTCAATAAACCCTGTAAACGACGTCGCGATGGGTCTATTCGGCAGCGACACGGCATTGCAAATCGCGACCTGAGGTCCGCGAGCAGAGCGGGCTACAGCGCAGCGGTGAGCAATTCGGTAGCACTTTTGTGAAGTGCCAGGGAGCGGGCTCTTTTGGAGTGTCACCCGATGCACGGGCTGACCAGTGGTCGGCAATGAATGCGCCGACCGAGGGAGATTCAAGCGTGTTACCGGTATGTTTCGCGCTAAAAGGTGGCGGCTCGTTCAGCGGATGTTCAATAAACGAGCAGTGATCTTTTCGGGCAAATTCTGGTCGGGCACTACCACAGGTTTGTATTAGCCGATCAACACTCCACCGCATTCACCGCCAACCCACCCCGGGATGTTTCCTTGTATTTGTCGTGCATATCGGCGCCGGTGTCGCGCATGGTGCGGATTACCCGGTCCAGTGAGATGAAGTGTTTGCCGTCACCCCGCAAGGCCATTTGCGCGGCATTGATGGCCTTCACCGCAGCGATGGCATTGCGCTCGATGCAGGGCACTTGCACCAGGCCGCCCACGGGGTCACAGGTCAGGCCCAGGTTATGTTCCAGGCCGATCTCCGCCGCGTTGCACAATTGCTCCGGGGTTGCGCCAAGAATGTCCGCCAGCCCGGCCGCCGCCATGGCGCACGCCGAGCCGACCTCGCCCTGGCAGCCCACTTCCGCCCCCGAGATGGACGCGTTCTTCTTGCACAGGATGCCCACCGCCGCAGCCCCCAGGAAGTAATCCACCACGTTGGCTTCGCTGACTTCTTCGCTGAACTTGACGAAGTAATGCAGCACCGCCGGAATGATCCCTGCCGCGCCATTGGTCGGTGCAGTCACCATCCGTCCGCCGGCGGCGTTTTCCTCGTTCACCGCCAGGGCAAACAGGTTGACCCACTCCATGGCGCTGAGAGTAGAACCTATGACATTGGGCTTGCCCAGTTCCTGAAGGCTGCGGTGCAAACGCGCGGCGCGCCGGCGCACGTTCAGACCGCCGGGCAGGATGCCTTCGTGCTTGAGGCCCTGCTCGACGCAATCCTGCATGGCGCGCCACAAGCGCATCAGGCCGCTGCGGATTTCGTCCTCACTGCGCCAGACCTTTTCGTTGGCCATCATCAGTTCGGAGACACGCAGGCCATGGGTCTGGCACAGACTGAGCAATTCGACCGCGCTGGAGAAGTCATACGGCAGCACCGTGCGATCCATGTCCAGCACACCACTGGTTGCCTGGGCCTGATCGACCACAAAACCGCCGCCCACCGAATAGTAAGTGTCCCGGTGCAGCTCGCCCTCCTCTGTTTCGGCGATCAGCGTCATGGCGTTGGGGTGGAAGGGCAGGTTTTCGTCGATCAGCAGCATGTCGCGCTGCCACACAAAAGGTATCTGCAAATGGCCGTCGAGCAGCAAGGTGTCGGTTTCTTTGAGCGTGGCAATGCGCAGGCCGATCAGTGAAGGATCGATTGCGTCCGGCCATTCGCCCATCAGCCCCATGATCACGGCGTTGTCGCTGCCGTGGCCAATGCCTGTTGCCGACAGCGAACCGTAGAGACGCACTTCAATCCGTCGCACCTGCGACAGCTGCTCACGATCACGCAGCCCCTGAACGAACAATGCCGCAGCGCGCATCGGCCCCACGGTGTGGGAACTGGACGGGCCGATGCCGATCTTGAACAGGTCGAACACACTGATAGCCATTGCCGAAAACCTCCGTAGTCAGGACTCCAGACGCCCAAAGCATCTGGTGACGGAGCTGCTACGCTCAAAGCTGCGATCCGCCGAGATGGCCGCATCATCTGTCTTTTGCCCGCAGGCTCGACGTCTCACACCGACGTACCCATACCCACCAACGCCAGTGGTTCAAGCATGGCAATTTGCGACTGTCCAGGCCGCTTTTAGTCGTACTTGCATCCAAAAAGTGGCCTTGCAGCACAGAAAAAATCTGTAAGCGACGTCACCGACACTGGATACGACCCTCTATGTACTGGATACGACGCCCCCTGTAGGCGTTTGATTTTCCCTGTTACATGATCGGTCCCGACTCGATCCCCAGGCGCAGTGATAGAGCCGTTGGTTGATCCACCTCGCCATTGCTCTGCCACAACTCAACCGCGTCGGCCTCCACCGGCTGATGACGAGAAAAAAACACCAAAGGAGTTCATCCATGAAAGGTTCACCATCGCTGCTGTTGGCTGTCGCGCTGAGTCTGCCAATGCTGGCCCAGGCGGCCGAGCCGGCGGCGTGCAGTACCGTCAACTTTTCCGATGTCGGCTGGACGGACATCACGGTCACCACCGCTGTGACCAGTGCAGTGCTTGACTCGCTGGGCTACAAGACCAAGACCACGATGATCTCCGTACCGGTGACCTACAAGTCGCTGGCCGATGGCAAGAACATGGATGTGTTCCTTGGCAACTGGATGCCGACGATGGAAAACGACATCAAGGCGTATCGTGATGCCGGCACCGTCGAGACCGTTCGCGCCAACCTGGAAAACGCCAAGTACACCCTCGCCGTGCCCGAAGCGCTTTACAACAAGGGGCTGCATGACTTTGCCGACATCGCCAAATTCAAGAAGGAACTGGACGGCAAGATCTACGGCATCGAGCCTGGCAACGACGGCAACCGCCTGATCCAGAGCATGATCGACAAGAACGCGTTTGGCCTCAAAGACGCAGGTTTCAAAGTCGTTGAATCCAGCGAAGCGGGGATGCTTTCGCAAGTTGAACGTGCGTCGCGTCGTGGCACCGATGTGGTATTCCTGGGCTGGGAACCGCACCCGATGAACACCCGCTTCAAGATGAAATACCTGACCGGGGGTGACGACTACTTCGGCCCGAATTTCGGCCAGGCAACCATCTACACCAACACCCGCAAAGGCTATACACAGGAATGCAGCAACGTGGGCCAGTTGCTGAAAAACCTGTCGTTCACCCTGAACATGGAAAGCTCACTGATGGGCAACGTTCTGGACGACAAGATGAAGCCTGACGTCGCTGCAAAGGCGTGGCTCAAGAAGAACCCGCAAGTGCTCGACACCTGGCTTGCCGGCGTGACCACCATTGACGGTAAACCAGGCCTGGAGGCCGCTAAAGCCCAGTTGACGAAGTAATCTGACAGCAGGCGGGTCCGCCCGCCTGTTGCCTTAATTTTCCCCTGCATGTGGACAATCGATACCATGCTGACTGATCACAAAATCCCTCTAGGCCAGTACATCGCTGCCTTCGTCGAATGGTTGACGCAACACGGCGCCAACTACTTCGATGCGATCGCTTCGACACTGGAAACGATGATCCACGGGGTGACGTTCGCGCTCACCTGGTTCAATCCGCTGGCATTGATTGGCCTGATTGCTCTGCTCGCCCACTTCATCCAGCGCAAATGGGGCCTGACGGTATTCGTCATCCTCTCCTTCCTGCTGATCCTGAACCTGGGCTACTGGCAGGAAACCATGGAGACCCTGGCGCAGGTATTGTTCGCCACCCTGGTGTGCGTGGTCATTGGCGTGCCGCTGGGCATCGTCGCCGCACATAAACCCATGTTCTACACCCTCATGCGTCCCGTCCTGGACCTGATGCAGACGGTCCCCACCTTCGTGTACCTGATCCCTACCCTGACCCTGTTCGGCCTTGGCGTCGTACCCGGCCTGATTTCCACGGTGGTGTTCGCGATTGCCGCGCCTATCCGTCTGACGTACCTGGGCATCCGTGATGTGCCCCACGAATTGCTCGACGCCGGTAAAGCCTTTGGCTGCTCGCGTCGCCAACTGCTGTCCCGAATCGAACTGCCCCACGCCATGCCGAGCATCGCTGCCGGTATTACCCAATGCATCATGCTGTCGCTGTCGATGGTCGTCATCGCGGCCCTGGTAGGTGCCGATGGCTTGGGCAAACCCGTGGTCAACGCACTGAATACTGCTGATATCGCCCTCGGCTTCGAAGCCGGCCTGGCCATCGTCCTGCTCGCCATCATGCTCGACCGCATCTGCAAACAACCCGACGCACAGGTGAGGGCTGACTCATGAGCATCATCAACTTCGACAAGGTAGACGTTGTCTTCTCCAAGGATCCGCGTGAGGCCCTCAAACTGCTCGATCAAGGCCTGACGCGGGACCAGATCCTGAAAAAAACCGGCCAGATCGTCGGTGTGGAAAAAGCCAGCCTGGACATCCAGAAAGGCGAAATCTGCGTACTGATGGGCCTTTCCGGGTCCGGTAAATCCAGCCTGCTGCGTTGCATCAACGGTCTGAACACCGTCAGCCGCGGCGCGCTGTATGTCGAGCACGAAGGCTCGCAGATCAACATTGCCTCCTGTACCCCCGCAGAACTGAAACTGATGCGCACCAAACGCATCGCCATGGTGTTCCAGAAGTTCGCCCTGATGCCCTGGCTGACGGTGCGCGAAAACATCAGCTTCGGCCTGGAGATGCAAGGCCAGCCAGAGAAGCAACGACGCAAGCTGGTGGACGAGAAACTCGAGCTGGTGGGCCTGACCCAGTGGCGCAACAAGAAGCCCGACGAACTGTCCGGCGGCATGCAGCAACGGGTCGGCCTGGCCCGCGCCCTGGCAATGGACGCTGACATTCTGCTGATGGACGAACCTTTCTCCGCCCTCGACCCACTGATCCGCCAGGGGCTGCAGGACGAACTGCTGGAGCTGCAACGCAAGCTCAGCAAGACCATCGTTTTCGTCAGCCACGACCTGGACGAAGCCCTCAAGCTGGGCAGCCGCATCGCGATCATGAAAGACGGCCGGATCATTCAATACAGCGTGCCGGAAGAGATCGTCCTCAACCCGGCCGATGACTATGTGCGCACCTTCGTCGCCCATACCAACCCGCTGAACGTGCTCTGTGGCCGCAGCCTGATGCGCACCGTCGACAACTGCACCCGCATCAACGGTTCAGTGTGCCTGGACCCGGGCGGCGACTCGTGGCTCGATCTGGCTGAAGGCAATGTGATCAAGGGTGCCCGCCAGAACGGCACGACACTGGACCTGCAGAACTGGGCACCGGGGCAACCCATGGAAGGCCTGGGCCGTCGTCCGACGCTGGTTCATTCCGACATTGGCATGCGCGACGCCCTGCAGATTCGCTACCAGACCGGCAACAAACTGGTACTACAGGAGAATGATCGGGTGGTGGGGATCCTGGGCGACAGCGAGCTGTATCACGCGCTGCTGGGCAAGAATCTGGGATAGGAGCGCGCCTTGGTCTTGTCGGAGCGAGGCTTGCCCGCGAAGAGGTCTGTACGGTCAGCAGATATCTCTAAACCGGAACACCGCCTTCGCGGGCAAGCCTCGCTCCAACACTTTTCAATGCCTGACCGGGACGGTCAGGCACCTGGCGATATCACGCCTCAGCGAGGACCCGGCCAAGGAGTTGCCGATGGCTTTCAACCTGTATCTGCACCTCACGCCTGATCTGCTCTTGAGCAAGCGCATGCGCCTCCCGTTCAGCCTGTTCTTTCTCGACCTTGATGTCTTTGCGCATGGCCTTGAGCAAACCGAACATGAACAGCACCAGCACCGCCGAGAACGGCAACCCGGCCAGTACGACCATGGTCTGCATCGCTTCGAAGTTACCGGCAAACAGCAAGCCGATGGTCACCAGGGTGATCACCGCCGACCAGAAAATCCGCAACCAGTGAGGCGCGTCTTCGTCCACGTCACCGCCTTTGCAGGACAGGTTCGCCATCATCACCGCACCGGAATCCGCAGGCGTCAGGAACAACACAAAGCCCACGAAAATCGACACGCCGATCACAATCTTCGAGGCCGGATACTGGTCGAGCAATTGATAGATCGCCATGGACGGTTGCGTCAGCGCTGTTCGTCCCAGCTCTGCCACGCCCTGATTCATCACCAGGTCCAGCGCCGTGTTACCGAAAATCGACAACCACGCCAAGGTGAAACCCAACGGGATCAGCAGCACGCCGGCCACCAGTTCACGCACAGTACGGCCACGGGAAATACGCGCGATGAACATGCCCACGAATGGCGCCCAGGAAATCCACCACGCCCAGTAGAACAGGGTCCAAAGGCCCAGCCAGCGTTCGGACTTGGCGTCGTCGCCGACGTACACGTAAAGATCGAAGGTCTTGAGCACCACGCCGTTCAGGTAATCGCCGATGTTCTGCACAAAACCGTTGAGCAGGTGCAGGGTCGAGCCGAACAGCAGCACGAACATCAGCAGGCCGCTGAACAGCACGATGTTCAGGTTGGACAAACGGCGAATGCCGTTTTCCACACCCGACACCGCCGCGATGGTCGCCACCGTGCTCATCACCAGAATCACGATCAGCAGGTTGGTGTTGGAGTGCTGCATGCCGAACAGATGCTCAAGCCCGGACGACACCTGCATCGAACCGATGCCCAGGTTGGTCACCAGCCCCAGCAGCGTCACGAACATGCCGAAGCCGTCCACCGCGTGGCCTGCCGCGCCCTTGACCCAGCGCTCGCCCACCAGCGGGTACAAGGCAGAGCGCAGTGCCAGCGGCTGATTGTGCCGGTAAGCGAAATACGCCACCGCCAAACCCACCAACGCATAAATCGCCCAGCCGTGCAGGCCCCAGTGCAGAAAGGTCAGCTGCACAGCCTGACGCGCGGCCTGGTTGCTACCCGACACGCCTTCAGGCGGATTGAAGAAGTGGTCCAGTGGCTCGGAAGCACCAAAATACAACAGCGAAATGCCGATACCGGACGAGAACAGCATCCCGGCCCAGGCGCCATAACTGAAGTCCGGCGTGTCGTCCCTGGTGCCCAGCTTGAGTTTGCCAAACGAGGAAAACGCCAGCCCCACGACGAACACCAGATAGGCGGCAATGACCACCATGTAGTACCAGCCAAAACTGCGCGACAGCCATTCCTGCGCTACACCCAGCATTTTTCCAGCGGCTTCGGGAGCCGCAATCAACACAGCAGTCAGCAAGAGAATCAATGCGGTCGAGGTGTAAAACACGACCCCATTCACGCGCACCTTTTGATGAGGTGTCTTAATCAGGGAGGGAGTACTCATTGCACGAAGGCTCCAGGCAGTGCGAAAGAGAAACACACAACAACGCATCACCCGGCCAACAGGTTTTTCAGAGAAAAATCGCCGAGTGATATAAAGGCACCGCAAAAACCCGTGAACCTGGACAAACAGCGTGGTGAAAACAGCGCGGCAGACCGATGGCCGGAAAGTTTCCGGCGTCACTGCCTGAGGCGTAATGCCCGAGTAAAACTCCCCGTCCTCGCCGCAAACGCCCGTGTGGCCTGTGTTCCTGGCTTTTTAGAGTGTCAATTTGCGGCATCGGAACGAGCGCTAACTCGTGTCAATGTCACAGATTGTCGCAGAGCTTATTCTTTGTTGATTGAACGTTCAATCAAAACAAAATAGACTGGCCGCCGTTGTCGCCATCGCCTGTCGATGGCCTGGCAGGCCTCAGGAGACGAGCAACATGCCTAAGGTCGGTATGCAACCCATACGCCGCCAACAATTGATCCAGGCCACATTGGAGGCCGTGGATCAGGTCGGTATGAGTGATGCCAGCATTGCGCTGATCGCCCGTCTGGCCGGTGTCTCGAATGGAATCATCAGTCACTACTTCCAGGACAAGAACGGCCTGATTGCAGCGACCATGCGGCACTTGATGAATGCCTTGATCGATAACGTCGCCGAACGCCGCCTGGCGCTGAACGACGACAGTCCCCGAGCGCATCTTCAGGTGATCATCGAAGGCAACTTCGACGCCAGCCAGGTCAATGGCCCGGCAATGAAAACCTGGCTGGCCTTCTGGGCCGCCAGCATGCACCAACCGTCATTGCACAGGTTGCAGCGGATCAACGATCACCGCCTGTATTCGAACCTGTGCTGTCAGTTCCGCAGAGTGTTGCCACTGGATCAGGCACGCAGCGCGGCACGTGGCCTGGCGGCATTGATCGATGGTTTGTGGCTGCGCGGAGCGCTGTCGGGAGACGCTTTCGACACCAGCCAGGCGCAGCAGATTGCGTACGAATACATGGATCTACAACTGGCGAAGACGGTGAGCTGAAGCATGTTTATGACTGCGCTGACCGAACGACCCGGCACACGCGTTGCCCAACCTGCTCCGGCAGCCTGAATTTGGGTACACGCCTACCACATTGAATTTGCGAGGACTCTATGGCCCGTTTCGAACTGCAAAAACTCTACATCGACGGCGGTTATGTCGATTCCAGCAGCAACGCTACATTCGAAGCCATCAACCCGGCTAACGGAGAAGTCCTCGCCACTGTTCAACGTGCAGGCAAGGAAGACGTCGAGCGCGCAGTAGTCGCCGCTGAAAAAGGCCAGAAGGTCTGGGCAGCGATGACCGCCATGCAGCGTTCACGCATCCTGCGTCGTGCCGTGGAAATCCTGCGCGAGCGCAACGATGAGCTGGCCGAACTGGAAACCCTGGACACCGGCAAGCCGCTTTCCGAAACCCGCTACGTCGACATCGTGACCGGTGCCGATGTGCTGGAATATTACGCAGGCCTGGTGCCCGCCATCGAAGGCGAGCAGATCCCGCTGCGCACTTCCTCATTCGTCTACACCCGTCGTGAACCCCTGGGCGTGGTTGCCGGTATCGGCGCCTGGAACTACCCGATCCAGATCGCGTTGTGGAAGTCGGCCCCGGCCCTGGCCGCAGGCAACGCCATGATCTTCAAGCCCAGTGAAGTCACCTCGCTGACCACCTTGAAGCTGGCTGAAATCTACACCGCTGCTGGCGTACCGGACGGCGTGTTCAGCGTCCTGACCGGCACCGGTCGCGAAGTCGGCACCTGGCTGACCGAGCACCCGCGCATCGAGAAAGTCTCGTTCACCGGCGGCGTCGAAACCGGCAAGAAAGTCATGGCCAGCGCCTCGGGTTCGTCGCTCAAGGAAGTGACCATGGAACTGGGCGGCAAGTCGCCGCTGATCATCTTCGACGACGCCGATCTGGATCGCGCCGCCGACATCGCGATGATGGCCAACTTCTACAGCTCCGGCCAGGTCTGCACCAACGGCACTCGCGTATTCGTACCGACTGCGTTGAAGGCCGCCTTCGAAGCGAAAATCGTTGAACGCGTGAACCGTATCCGCGTCGGCAGCCCGCAGGACGACAACACCAACTTCGGCCCGCTGGTGAGCTTCGCACACATGGAAAGCGTGCTGGGTCATATCGCCAAGGGCAAGGAAGAAGGCGCTCGCGTCCTGTGCGGCGGCGATCGTCTGACCGATGGCGAATTCGCCAAGGGCGCGTTCGTGGCACCGACCGTGTTCACCGATTGCACCGACGAAATGACCATCGTGCGTGAAGAGATCTTCGGCCCGGTGATGAGCATCCTGACCTACGACAGCGAAGAAGAAGTGATCCGCCGCGCCAACGACACCGACTTCGGTCTGGCGGCTGGCCTGGTCACCAAGGATCTGGCCCGCGCCCACCGCGTGATTCACCAGCTCGAAGCCGGTATCTGCTGGATCAACGCCTGGGGCGAATCGGCCGCAGAAATGCCGGTCGGTGGCTACAAGCAATCGGGTGTCGGCCGTGAAAACGGCATCAGCTCGCTGGCGCAGTACACCCGCATCAAGTCCATCCAGGTTGAGCTGGGCGACTACGCGTCGGTGTTCTGAATCAAGCGCTCTGTAGGAGCGCGCTTGCCCGCGATCGATCGCGAAGCGGTCGCAGACATTCAAACGGTTTCCTTCAGGGAAACCGTATTCGGGCAATTTACGACTGCTTCGCAGCCGATCGGGCAAGCGCGCTCCTATAAGGGAGGCGCTGCCCCGATCAACACAATGAGGGTGCAGTAATGTCCCAAGAATTCGATTACATCATCATCGGTGCCGGCTCAGCCGGTAACACCCTGGCGACCCGTCTGACTGAAGACGAAGGCGTCACCGTACTGCTGCTTGAAGCAGGCGGCCCGGACTATCGTCTGGACTTCCGGACACAAATGCCCGCGGCACTGGCGTTCCCGCTGCAAGGCCGTCGCTACAACTGGGCCTACGAGACCGATCCCGAGCCGCACATGAACGGCCGCCGTATGGAATGCGGTCGTGGCAAGGGCCTGGGTGGTTCTTCCTTGATCAACGGCATGTGCTACATCCGTGGTAACGCCATGGACTACGACGGCTGGGCGAAAAACCCTGGGCTGGAAGACTGGAGCTATCTGGACTGCCTGCCGTATTTCCGCAAGGCCGAAACCCGCGACATCGGCCCGAACGACTACCACGGCGGCGAAGGCCCGGTCAGCGTGACCACGCCAAAAGCCGGTAACAACCCGTTGTTCCACGCCATGGTTGAAGCAGGGGTACAAGCCGGTTATCCGCGCACTGAAGACCTCAACGGTTACCAGCAGGAAGGCTTCGGCCCGATGGACCGCACCGTGACGCCGAACGGCCGTCGCGCCAGCACCGCACGCGGTTACCTGGACACCGCCAAGCAGCGCTCGACCCTGACTATCGTCACTCACGCCCTGACTGACCGCATCCTGTTCGAAGGCAAGCGTGCCGTCGGCGTGGCGTATCTGGTGGGCGACAGCGATACCCGTATTCAGGCCCGTGCCCGCAAGGAAGTCCTGCTGTGCAGCGGCGCCATCGGTTCGCCGCAAGTGCTGCAACGCTCCGGCGTCGGCCCGGCTGAGCTGCTGAACAAACTCGATATCCCGGTGGTCCACGACCTGCCGGGCGTAGGCCAGAACCTTCAGGACCACCTGGAGATGTACCTGCAATACGCGTGCACCCAACCGGTCTCGCTGTACCCGTCGCTGCTTTGGTACAACCAACCGGCCATCGGCGCAGAGTGGATGTTCCTGGGCAAAGGCATTGGGGCCAGCAACCAGTTCGAAGCGGGCGGTTTCATTCGCTCCCGTGAAGAGTTCGACTGGCCGAACATTCAGTACCACTTCCTGCCGGTAGCGATTAACTACAACGGCAGCAATGGCGTGAAAGAACACGGCTTCCAGGCGCACGTGGGCTCCATGCGTTCTCCAAGCCGTGGCCGCGTGCAGCTCAAGTCCAAGAACCCGCGTGAATACCCAAGCATCCTGTTCAACTACATGGCCACCGAGCAGGACTGGCAGGAGTTCCGTGACGGCATCCGCCTGACCCGGGAGATCATGCAGCAGCCCGCTCTGGATCCTTACCGCGGTCGTGAAATCAGCCCTGGCATCGACGTGCAGACTGACGAGCAACTGGACAAGTTCGTACGCGAACACGCCGAAACCGCCTTCCACCCGTCGTGCTCGTGCAAGATGGGCACCGATGACATGGCCGTGGTCGATGGCGAAGGTCGCGTGCATGGCATGCAAGGCCTGCGCGTCGTCGATGCGTCGATCATGCCGCTGATCACCACCGGTAACCTCAACGCGCCGACGATCATGATCGCCGAGAAAATCGCCGACAAGATCCGTGGCCGCAAGCCTCTGCCACGCAGCACTGCCAAGTACTACGTCGCAGGCGACAAGCCTGCACGCGGCAAGCCACTGCGTGAAGTGAGCCGTACCGCGCAGTAAGCAACAGCCATTCGCGAGCAAGCTGGCTCCCACAGGACTTGTAGTTTCCCCGTGAGAGCGAGCTTGCTCGCGAAAGCGTCAATTCAATCACCACAACCACCCCGAACCACATAGAATCCCCCCAAGCGCCACCCAAGGGAGTTTCTTTGCATGTTCGATTTTGCAGCTCAACTCAAGCAGCGGTTCGCAGCCCTGCAGAGTCGCGCGCAGTTCTTCTCGCTGCGCTATGTGCGTCAGACCAGCCAACACCTTCGCGTCCGCAAAAACGTCGCTGAACCGCCTTACCTGAGCAGTGACGAAGGCGTGATGCTGACCGTGCGCCTCAATGGCGTCGAAGCCTATGCGGCCACCAATGACCTTTCCCTGCGCGGCTTGCAAGCTGCACTTGAGCAGGCCGAAACCCAGGCCCTGCGCCTGGCGCCCCACGCCCTGCTCGACCTCAGTGAGCACATCGTTTCCAGCGCTCGTGCCGATTACCTGTCGCCGCACCTGAGCCAGGCATTCCCGTCCCTGAGCGATTGCTACCAGTTGCTGGGCGCCGAATCCGCCGCCGTGCCTTCGGACTCGCGCCTGGTGAACTGGGAAGTGAGCCTGGGACTGGAAAACGTCGAACAGATCTACCTCAACAACGCAGGTGCCGAGATCCGTCAGGCCCAGCGCTTCGTGTATCCGGGCCTGAACGTCACGGCCTATGACGGGCAAGACAGCCAGACCCGCAGCCTGGGCGGCAGCAACTTTGGCCAGCAGGGCGGTGCAGAAGTCATCGCCCAATGCGGCCTGATTGGCGCGGCACCAAGGGTCGCCGACGAGGCGTTGCAGTTGATCATGGCGCCGAACACGCCACAGGGCCCGCGCGACCTGTTGCTGACCCCGGACCAGATGATTTTGCAGATCCACGAATCCATCGGCCACCCGCTGGAACTTGACCGTATCCTGGGTGACGAGCGCAATTACGCCGGCACCAGCTTCGTCAAGACCAGTGACTTCGGCAGCCTGCAATACGGCTCACCACTGCTCAACGTGACCTTCGATCCGGACATCCCCGAACAGCTGGCCAGCTACGGCCACGACGATGACGGCACCCCGGCGAGCAAGCAGTTCCTGATCCGCGACGGCTTGCTGGAACGGCCATTGGGCGGTGCGCTATCGCAATACCGTTCGGGCATGGAAGGGGTCGCCAACAGCCGCGCCTGCAACTGGAACCGGCCACCCATCGACCGCATGGCCAACCTCAACATCGAGCCTGGCGACCAGTCCATGGCGCAGCTGGTCGGCGGCATCGAGCACGGCATCCTGATGTCCAACAACCGCTCCTGGTCCACTGACGACGCCCGCAACAAATTCCAGTTCGGCTGCGAATGGGGTCAGTTGATCGAAAACGGCGAACTCAAGGGCGTGGTCAAGAACCCGAACTACCGGGCCATTTCCGCGCAGTTCTGGCGCAACCTCAGCGCGGTGGGCGACGCCAGCACCTTCAAGGTCCTGGGCACCCCCAACTGCGGCAAGGGCGAACCCAACCAGGTGGTACGCGTAGGCCATGCCTCGCCCGCGTGCGTGTTCGCCAATGTCGACGTATTCGGAGGAGACGCCTGATGCAGCACCCGATCAATCATCAACAGCAGTTCGAAACCCTGGTCGAAGTCCTGCGCGGTGCACTGACCCCGCAGGAACAGTTCACCCTGGGCTACAACGCCGAAGCGTCGGATTTCATTCGCTTCAACCACGCCAAGGTGCGGCAAGCCGGGCAGGTGCAGCAGGCCAGCCTGAACTTCAAGCTCATCGACGATGGCCGCCACGCCAACCTGGACCTGACGCTCTCCGGCGATGCCGAGGTTGACCGGCAGCGCCTGAACCAGGCCTTGCAGCAACTGCGTGAAACCCTGGTGCTGCTGCCCAAGGATCCGTACCTGCGGCTCAATACCGAAAGCTGGCAGAGCAGCAACGTCCAGGACCAGCCGTTGCCGGACAGCGGCCACGTGGTGGAGCAGATTTCACGTCTGGCCCAGGGACTGGACCTGGTGGGCTTCTACGCGGCTGGCCCGCTGTATCGCGGTTTCGCCAGTTCCTGGGGCGCGTTGGGCTGGCATCAAGCCAACAGCTTCAATTTCGACTGGAGCCTGTTTCACGAAAACGGCCAGGCGGTGAAAGCCAACTACGCCGGTCACGACTGGGACGACGATGCCTTTACCCGCCGCTTCACCCTGGCCCGCGAGCAGCTTGAGTTTCTCGGTCGTCCGCTACGCACCCTGGCGCCCGGTCAGTACCGCGCGTATCTGGCACCGGCGGCCATGGATGAAATCCTAAGCATGCTGTGCTGGGGCGGTTTTTCCGCGCAGGAACTGGCGAGCAAAACCAGCCCGTTGCAACGGCTGTACAACGGCGATGCCACATTCAGCCCGTTGGTGAGCCTGGCCGAACAGGTCAGCGGCTCGCTGTCACCGGCGTTCTCCAGCGAAGGCTACCCGCGCCAGGACCTGTCACTGATCGCAGCCGGTATCGCCCGCGATCAACTGGTGGGCTCACGCAGTGCGGCGGAATACAACCTGATCGCCAACGGTGCCAGCCGCGGTGAGTCACCCAGCGCCCTGGACATGGCGGGCGGCAACCTGGAGCTTGAGCAAATTCTGCAACGGATCGGCACCGGGCTTTACATCAGCAACCTGTGGTACCTGAACTACTCGGACCAGTCGGCGGCGCGCCTGACCGGCATGACCCGTTTTGCAACATTCTGGGTCGAAGATGGCAAGATTCAGGCACCGGTCAGCACCATGCGTTTTGACGACAGTGCCTACAGCCTGTTGGGCAGCGCACTGGAAGAATTGACCCGGGAAAGGGAACTCATTTTGTCGGCGAGCACCTATAGTCAACGTCAGACAGCTTCCAGCTTGTTGCCTGGCGCCTTGATCAGCCGTTTGACTCTGACGCTCTAAGGACTGTATGTCGACCACGCCCCCGCTGTTGGATGCACGAACCCTGAAGTGGCTGCCCTGGGTGGTCGCCATCGCCTTCTTCATGCAGAGCCTGGACGGTACGATCCTCAATACCGCCCTACCCTCCATGGCCCGTTCGCTGTCGGAAGACCCGTTGCGCATGCAGTCGGTGATCATCGCCTACATGCTGACCATCGCGTTGCTGATCCCGGCCTCTGGCTGGATCGCGGACCGCTTCGGCATCAAGCGCATCTTCTTCGGCGCAATCCTGCTGTTCAGCTTCGGCTCGCTGCTCTGTGCGCTGTCCGAGTCCCTGAGCATGCTGGTGGGGGCGCGGGTGATTCAGGGGCTGGGCGGGGCGCTGATGATGCCCATCGGACGCTTGATCGTGCTGCGGGCCTATCCGCGTTCGGAGCTGGTGCGGATCATGAGTTTCATCACCGTGCCGGGTCTGCTTGGCCCGTTACTGGGGCCAACCCTGGGTGGCTGGCTGGTGGAATACCTGAGCTGGCACTGGATCTTCCTGCTCAATATTCCGGTGGGAATACTGGGCTGTTATGCGGTCATGCATGTGGTGCCAGACCTGGAAGGGGGCGCACGTACACGCTTCGACGGCATCGGTTTCGCCCTGTTCGGGGCGTCCATGGTGCTGATCACGATTGCCCTTGAGGGCCTGGGCGAACTGCATCTGCCGGTGCTGCGCGTGGTGTTCCTGTTGTTCGCGGGCATGGGCTGTCTGGCGGCGTACTGGTTGCGGGCCGGCAATGTCGAGTTCCCTTTGTTCGCGCCTTCGCTGTTCCGCACCCGGACGTTCGCGGTGGGGATCCTCGGTAATCTGTTCTCGCGCCTGGGCAGCGGCGCGCTGCCGTTTCTGGTGCCGCTGCTGTTGCAGATCGCCCTGGGCTACACGCCGTCCCAGGCCGGGATGAGCATGATCCCGCTGGCCGCTGCGGCGATGTTCGCCAAGTCAGTGGCGCGCTGGCTGATCGAGCGCCTGGGGTATCGAATCATCCTCACCGGCAACACGCTGTTGCTGGGGATTTTCCTGGCGGGCATTGCGCTGGTGGATGCGCAAACGCCGTACTGGCTGCTGTTGATTCACCTCGCGATCCTGGGCGCCATCAACTCGCTGCAATTCACCGCCATGAACACCGTGACCCTGATCGACCTCGACGATGCCAGCGCCGCCAGTGGCAACAGCCTGCTGTCGGTGGTGGCGCAATTGTCCCTGAGCCTTGGGGTGGCTTGTGCGGCGGCATTGCTCGGTGGTTTCACGGCACAGGTCAGCACGGGTGAGGTCAGCAGCGTGCTGGGCGCGTTCCAGCTGACCTTCCTGGCCGTCGGCGTGCTGGCGATCCTGGCTTCCGGGATCTTCCTGCAGCTGTCGCCCACCGATGGACGCAAGAGCGCGCCGCCACCAACGCCTCGTCCGGAACCGGAGATCGAGGCCTAGGAACTGATACACTGCGCGACATTTTGTTTTGCAGGCCCCTAAAGTGACTAACACCGCATTCAATTCTTTGCCCCTGTCCGCCGCCATGCTGGCTAACCTGGAGTCGCTTGGTTACGCCGAGATGACGCCGATTCAGGCGCAAAGCCTGCCGGTGATGCTCAAGGGCATGGACCTGATTGCCCAGGCCAAGACCGGCAGCGGCAAGACCGCTGCGTTCGGCATTGGCCTGCTGAACCCGATCAACCCGCGTTACTTCGGTTGCCAGGCGCTGGTCCTGTGCCCGACCCGGGAGCTGGCCGATCAGGTGGCCAAGGAAATCCGTCGCCTGGCGCGCTCGGAAGACAACATCAAGGTGCTGACCCTGTGTGGCGGCGTGTCCTTCGGCCCGCAGATCGGCTCGCTGGAACACGGCGCACACATCATCGTCGGCACACCGGGACGCATCCAGCAGCACCTGCGCAAGGGCTCGCTGGTCCTCGATGGCCTGAACACGCTGATCCTCGACGAAGCCGACCGCATGCTGGACATGGGTTTCTACGACGCCATCGCCGACATCATCGAGCAGACCCCGAAGAAGCGGCAGACGCTGCTGTTCTCGGCCACCTACCCGGTGGGCATCAAGCAGCTGTCGTCCAAGTTCATGCGCGACCCACAAACCGTCAAGGTCGAAGCCCTGCATGCCGACAGCCAGATCGAGCAGCACTTCTACGAGATCTCTCCGGAAGAGCGCCTGGATGCCGTGGTGAAAGTGCTGGCGCATTTCCGGCCGCAGTCCTGCGTAGCGTTCTGCTTCACCAAGCAGCAGTGCCAGGAAGTGGTCGATCATCTGACCGCCAAGGGCATTTCTGCCGTCGGCCTGCATGGCGACCTGGAACAGCGTGACCGTGATCAGGTACTGGCGATGTTCGCCAACCGCAGTACTTCGGTACTGGTCGCCACCGACGTGGCCGCTCGCGGCCTGGACATCGATGCACTGGACATGGTGCTCAACGTCGAGCTGGCCCGTGACTCCGAGATGCACATCCACCGCGTGGGTCGCACCGGTCGTGCAGGCGAAAAAGGCATTGCGATCAGCCTGGTCGCGCCGTCGGAAAGCGGCCGTGCCCGCGCCATCGAAGAAGTGCAGAAAGCAGCCCTGAACTGGGAACAACTGGACTCGCTGACCAGCAAGGGCGGTGCACCGCTGCTGCCAACGATGAGCACGCTGTGCATCGGTTCGGGCCGCAAGGACAAGCTGCGCCCTGGCGATATTCTCGGCGCACTGACCGGCGACGCAGGCATCCCCGGCGCTCAGGTGGGCAAGATCGCGATCTTCGACTTCCAGGCTTATGTCGCGGTTGAACGCGGCGTTGCCAAACAGGCGCTGGAGCGCTTGAACAACGGCAAGATCAAAGGCAAGTCGCTGCGCGTGCGGATTTTGTAAGACGCCTGAAAAGCTTCGCGAGCAAGCTCGCTCCCACAGGTTATGCGCAATACCTGTGGGAGCGAATTCATTCGCGATGCGGTGTACCAGTCACCGAAGATATTGAATGTGCTGGCCTCTCGCGAATGAATTCGCTCCCACGGTTTTGAATGATGTTGACTGTTCTCTGAGGACTTCCGTTTTGCCCGTTACTGACGTTGTGATCATCGGCGCTGGCGCCGCAGGTTTGATGTGTGCGCTGACCGCAGCCAATCGTGGGCGCAAGGTGATGTTGATCGATCACGCGAACAAGCCCGGCAAGAAAATCCTCATGTCCGGTGGTGGACGCTGTAATTTCACCAACATGTACACCGAACCGAGCAATTTCCTGTCGCAGAACCCGCACTTCTGCAAATCGGCCCTGGCGCGCTATACCCAGTGGGACTTCATCGAACTGGTCGCCAAGCACGGTGTGCCCTACCACGAGAAGAAGCTCGGCCAGCTGTTCTGCGACAACAAGTCCAGCGACATCCTCGGCCTGCTGCTCGATGAATGCGAGCAAGCGGGCGTCAAGCTGCACATGGACACGTCCGTGCAGCAGATCGACAAGACCGACACCGGCTACACCCTGAGTACGACCCTGGGCAAACTCGACTGCATTTCACTGGTGATCGCCACCGGCGGCCTGTCGATTCCGACCCTGGGCGCGACCGGCTTCGGCTATCAGGTGGGCAAACAGTTCGGCCACACCCTGTTGCCCACCCGCGCAGGGCTTGTGCCGTTCACCATCACCGATCAGCTCAAGGCGCTGTGCACCGAGCTGTCGGGGACGTCGGTGGATTGCCTGGTGAGCTGCAACGACACCAGCTTTCGCGAGAACATCCTGTTTACCCATCGCGGCCTCAGCGGCCCGGCGATCCTGCAGATTTCGTCGTTCTGGAACCCTGGCGACACGGTGGAGATCAACCTGCTGCCGGACCACGACGTCCCGAGCTGGCTGGTGGAGCAACAGGTCGAACGCCCCAACAGCGAGCTGAAAACCCTGCTGGGGGAGATCTTCACCAAGAAGATGGCGAACCTGCTGGCCGAACACTGGTTCGCCTCCAAACCCATGAAGCAATACACCCCCTCAGAGCTGAACGATATCGCCGGAAAACTGGCGAGCTGGCAGGTCGTGCCCGCCGGCACGGAAGGCTATCGCACCGCTGAAGTGACCCTGGGCGGCATCGACACCCGGGAAGTGTCTTCCAAGACCATGGAGTCGCTGAAATCGCCGGGCCTGTATTTCGTGGGTGAAGTGCTGGACGTCAGCGGCCACCTGGGCGGCTTCAATTTCCAGTGGGCCTGGGCATCGGCCTACGCGGCTGCGCAGTACGTTTGACGCGATGATCTGTGACATGGCGCCGCAACCGCGCGTCAAGTGACGCTTACGGAATAATTTTTGCTAACCGAGATGTACAGCCCGCCTCTGGCGCTGTACATACTTAGCTGAAATTCGAATAACAGCGCACCAAGGCGTCACCTCATGGCATCGAGATCTTTTCGTCATACGCTCCGTCGTCTGTGGGCGCTGGACAAGTTCAGTTACAGCGTTCGAGTGTTTATCGCGCTGACCGGCAGCATGGCGCTGTGCTGGTACCAGGACGAAATGGGACTGCTGATCCCGCTGTTCCTGGGGATTATTGCCAGCGCACTGTCCGAGACCGACGACAGTTGGCAAGGCCGCCTCAATGCATTGGCTGTGACGCTGGTGTGTTTCAGCGTTGCGGCGCTGTCCGTGGAATTGCTATTCCCCTACCCCTATATCTTCGTGTGCGCACTGGCGCTGGCCAGCTTCTGCCTGACCATGCTCGGTGCACTGGGTGAACGCTATGGTGCAATTGCCTCTGCGACCCTGATTCTGTCGGTCTACACCATGATCGGCGTGGACCAGCGCGGCGGTGAGGTCAGCGACTTCTGGCACGAACCCATGCTGCTGGTGGCGGGGGCCGCGTGGTACGGCCTGCTGTCGGTGCTGTGGCAGATGCTGTTTTCCAACCAGCCGGTGCAACAGAGCCTGGCGCGGCTTTTCCGCGAGCTGGGCCAATACCTCAAGCTCAAATCCTCGCTATTCGAACCGATTCGCCAACTGGACGTGGAGGCCCGCCGCCTTGAACTGGCGCAGCAGAATGGTCGCGTCGTGGCCGCCTTGAACGCCGCCAAGGAAATCATCCTGCACCGGGTAGGCAACGGTCGACCGGGCTCGAAAGTCAGTCGTTACCTGAAGCTCTACTTCCTGGCCCAGGACATTCACGAACGCGCCAGCTCTTCGCATTACCCTTACAACTCGCTGGCCGAAGCCTTCTTCCACAGTGATGTGCTGTTCCGCTGCCAGCGGCTGCTGCGCCAGCAAGGTGTGGCCTGCCAGTCGCTGTCGGTGTCGATCCAGCTGCGTCAGCCATTCGTGTATGACGACAGTTTTGCCCATGCGCTGGACGATCTGCGGGCGTCCCTTGAGCACCTGCGCATCCAGAGCAACCCGGCATGGCGCGGCCTGCTGCGTTCGCTGCGGGCGCTGGCCGCCAACCTGGGCACACTCGATCGCCTGCTCAGCGATGCCGCCAACCCCGATAACCTTGCCGATGCCACCGACAGCAGCCTGCTGGACCGCTCGCCACGCAACCTCAAGGACGTCTGGAACCGCCTGCGTCTGCAACTGACACCCACCTCGCTGCTGTTCCGCCACGCCCTGCGCCTGCCGCTGGCCTTGAGCATCGGTTACGGCATGGTGCACCTGGTGCATCCGTCACAGGGTTACTGGATCATCCTCACCACCCTGTTCGTCTGCCAGCCCAGTTACGGCGCGACCCGGCGCAAGCTGGTGCAACGGATTATCGGCACCGCCATCGGCCTGACGGCGGGCTGGGCGCTGTTTGATCTGATCTCCACACCGCTGCTGCAGTCGGCCTGCGCGGTACTGGCCGGCGTGGTGTTCTTCGTTAACCGGACCACCCGCTACACGCTGTCCACGGCGGCGATCACGGTGATGATCCTGTTCTGCTTCAACCAGGTCGGCGACAGTTACGGGCTGTTCCTGCCGCGCCTGCTCGACACCTTGCTGGGCAGCCTGATTGCGGGCCTGGCGGTGTTTCTGTTCCTGCCTGACTGGCAAGGCCGGCGCCTGAACAAGGTGCTGGCCAACACCCTGACCTGCAACAGCATCTACTTGCGCCAGATCATGCAGCAATACGCCAACGGCAAGAGCGACGACCTGGCCTATCGCCTGGCCCGCCGCAACGCCCACAACGCCGATGCCGCGCTGTCCACTACGCTGGCGAACATGCTCATGGAACCTGGGCATTTCCGTAAGGAGGCGGACGTGGGCTTCCGCTTCCTGGTGTTGTCGCACACCCTGCTGAGCTATCTGTCGGGGCTGGGTGCACACCGGGAAACCCAATTGCCAACCGAGGTCCGTGAACACCTGATCGATGGTGCCGGGGCTGACCTGTCTTCAAGCATCGATGAGATCGCCCAGAGCCTGGCCAACAAGCAGCCCGTCGCCATCCAGAGCGATGCCGAAGAAGCCCTGGCCGTGGACCTTGAGCAGATGCCGGAGGAAATGGACGAAAGCCAGAGGCTGGTGCAAACCCAACTGGCGCTGATCTGCCGCCAGCTTGGGCCGCTGCGCACCCTGGCGGCCCACTTGATCAAGGAGCCCGAGGAAGCTACAGCCCGTGCAGCTTGAGCAACTGCGCGTAACTGCCGTCGGCTTTCATCGCTGCGATCTCGCGGTCGAAGTCGGCAACGATCTGCTGGTGATTGGGGTTTCGCAAGCTGACGAGGATGTGCAAGCTGTTCTCGCTCAGTGAGTTGGGCAGGAATTCGACGCTGTCGCGGATCTCCGGGGATTCGCGGCTGAGGTTAAAACGCGCCACGTACTCATCCTCCAGCGTCAGTTCGACCCGCCCGGCGGCCAGCATGCGCAATGCCATGTCAAAATCGAGGGCCGGGACCTTGCGCAACTGCAGGTCGTCATCGAATGCAGCCGAATACGCGTAGCCGCGCACCACGGCAATCGTGCGGCCATGCAGCTTCTGCACGCTGTCGTACTCGATGTCCGAATGTTTGCGCTTCAAAAAGCGGATGCGGTTGAGCAGGTATTCCCCGGAAAACTGGCCGACGCGTGTACGGTCCTCATTGAACCAGGCATTGACGAGCACGTCGTAGCGCCCCTCTCCTACGCCATTCAAGGCGCGTGCCCAGGGCACCTGCTCGTATTGGGTGGTGTACCCGGCGCGGCTGAGGGCGGTGCTGACCAGGTCTGTCGCCAGGCCGTTGTTGAGCAGGTTAACGTCGGTAAACGGCGGCCAGGCATCAGCCACCAGACGTAAGTTCTGCGCTGCGGCGGCGTGTGCCATGAGCAGCAAAACCAGCAAACCCATGGCTCGAAGCAATCGCAGCATGCTCAAGATCCTGAGGCGGGCAGTCTGCCCGAATTAAAGCCAGCACCGAAAACGTCATCGGACGCAGTTAACATCCACTGTCGAGCTGTACGAACCCCGGATAGCCAGGGAGAAGTATCGAGTCACTCACTCAAATGAGTGATAGCAACTAGCCTCCATTGAAGACTCATTCAGGGCTCAGCACAACTGATATCAAGACGCAGGTGTCGACCGGTTCAAAGAAACGGAGTGAATTGCTGCGTACTATTTGAACCCATCTGCTTGATGGGTTGGGCCGGGGCCTGGATGCGTCTAGTATTCGTTCCAGGTTTATTCTTCAGAGTGCGTCACATGACCATCAAATGGGTGTGCAAACACCATACTGAGCTGAGCAAAGAACAGTTGTACGCCATCTTGCAACTGCGCTGCGAAGTGTTCGTGGTCGAGCAGAAATGCTGGTACCAGGACGTCGACGGTCTGGACCTCATAGGTGACACCTGCCATCTGATGGCCTGGCAGGATGAACGACTGGTGGCTTACCTTCGCCTGCTCGACCCTATCCAGCAAGGTGGCGACGTGACCATCGGCCGCGTGGTGACCTCCCCGGCCGTACGCAGCAAAGGCATGGGGCACCAATTGATGGTGCAGGCACTTGAACACGCAGAACGCCACTGGCCGGACCAGCCCATCTACCTCTCGGCCCAGGCCCATCTGCAGGGCTACTACGGTCGCTACGGGTTCAACCCGGTGGGCGAAATCTACATCGAAGACGACATCCCGCACATCGGTATGCGGCGGGATCTGGATTGAGGTAGCGGGCCATGACCCTGTGGGAGGTCGCCCGTCGTCCAGACGCCGCGCTGTCGCGCAGCAAACACGGCCCCCTGTAGGAGCGGACTTGTCCGCGAAAGCGGTATTTCATGCCCAGAAAGTGTTGCCTGTGCTGACGTCTTCGCGGACAAGTCCGCTCCTACAATAGATTTTCGTTGCTTGAAATCATCAGTTAAATCAACGAATTAAATCTTGTTTGATAAGAGCGAATTCATTCGCGCCCACAGGTTGTTTATTCCAGGCAATACACCCTTCACGGATACCCCAACACCCGCTTGATGCTGGCCAGGTTGTGCGTTATCCAGCCCCTGTCGATTGCGCCCCAATCCTTGATCCGATAACTGCCGGTGTGGTTGCGGGCGCCGTCCTGCTGCTCGAACTCACAAATGATGTCCAGATCAGCCAGGGCTGCGATGGTGTCCTGGGCGGTGCGGCGTGGCATGCCGGTGACTTCCTCCAGTGCGCGCACGCTGCTGGCGAGCTGGCTGTCGATGAGGTAGGCCACATACAACCGACGGTAGAAACTGCTCTTGGTCTTGCTCACGTCCATGATCGAACCCTGTATTAGCTGGCCGCAGCCTGCATGTCGCGATAAGTCAGGTAGATACGCAAATCGAATTCCAGCTGGTGGTAGCCCGGCTGCATGTGCTCGCACAACTGGTAGAACGCCTTGTTGTGGTCCGATTCCTTGAAGTGTGCCAGTTCGTGCACGACGATCATCTTCAGGAACTCCGGCGCTGCGTCCTTGAACAGCGAAGCCACGCGGATTTCCTTCTTGCTCTTGAGCTTGCCGCCCTGCACCCGGGAAATGGTGGTGTGCAACCCGAGCGCACGGTGGGTCAGGTCCAGGCGATTGTCGAATAGCACCTTGTCGATACTCGGTGCGTTGCGCAGGTATTCCTGCTTCAACGCCAGCGCATAGGCATACAGCGCCTTGTCGCTCTGCACGGCGTGACGCCCGGGGTAGCGTTGTTGCAGGTAGTCACCCAGTTTGCCCTGAGCAATCAACTGCCGGACCTGATCTTGCAGGTTGGCGGGATAGGCTTGCAGGTATTTGAGTGCAGGAGAAGACGACACAGTCATAAGTCGCAACGAGATTCGAAAGGCGCCAGTGTACAGAAGTTAGTGACTGTTGATTTGCCTCGACGTGCGCGAAGGCCACACAAAAGGCTGAGGGAAACGGCTCGCTTCCTCCGGCACCAGCGGGTAGGCAACCAGAAACCCCTGGATCAACTGGCAGCCGTTGTCCGCCAGCCATTCATATTGCTCGACGGTTTCCACCCCTTCAGCAATGACCAGCACATTCAACTGGTGACACAGGTCGATGATGCTGCGTGCCACGGCTTTGTCACGCGCAGAGTTGAGCATGCCGGCGATGAAGTGCCGGTCAATTTTCAAGGTGTCAATTTCCAGGTTGCGCAGGTGCGCCAGTGAGCAATCCCCGGCGCCGAAATCGTCCAGGGCGATACGCACGCCCACCTCGCGCAACTCCTGCAATTGCTTGCGGCTGTGGTTGAGGTTCTGCACCAGGGCTCTTTCGGTGACTTCAACTTCAAGCTGATGGGGTAGCAGCTCATAGCGGGTGATGGCGCGCTGTAGCTCAGAGGCAAGATTGGGCATGGAGAACTGGGATGGACTGACGCTGACGCTGAGCACCAGATCCTGATCGAACACCTCGCTCCATCGCTGTCGCTGCGCCGCACCTTGCTCGAAGACCCAGCCACCCAGCTTGTTGATCAACCGGGTCTCTTCCAGCAGCGGGATGAACAGGCCCGGCGGTACGTCGCCCGCACTGGGGTGCTGCCAGCGCAGCAAGGCTTCAAAACCACGCAAACGCCCATCGGCGATGTAGACCTGCGGCTGGTAGACCACCGAAAAATCTTCGGCATCGATGGCGCTTCGCACACTTTCTTCGAGCATCAACCGCGAACGCGCGCGGCCGTTCATGTCTTGATCGAAGAAACGGTACTGCTGACGCCCGGACCGCTTGGCCTCGTACATCGCGATGTCAGCGGCGCGCAACAGAGCGTCGAGGTTGGCGCCGCAGTCGGGGTAAACGGCAATCCCGACACTGGCACCGAGGGTGATGTCCAGGCCATCGATCTCACGCCGCACGGACACGCGCTCAATCAGCTTTTCTGCCACCTTGGCCGCATGCTCCGGGTAGTCGAGGCCATCGATCACCACTGTGAACTCATCGCCCCCCATGCGGGCCAGCACGTCATAGGGGCGCAGACATTCGCGCAACTGCTCCGCGACCCAGACCAGCACCTGATCCCCCGCATCGTGCCCCAGCGAATCATTCACCCGCTTGAAGCCGTCCAGGTCCAGATACAGCACCACCAGGTACTTGCCCGCCTGCTCGTTGCGCAACAGCAGGCCTTCGACCGTCTGATAAAAACCGCGCCGGTTTAGCAACCCGGTCAAGGCATCAGTGACCGCCTGATGCTCGAGCTGGCGATACAGGTCGCGCACCACCGACATGTCCAGGATGCTAAGCACCATGGCTTTCTGTTCGGCGGGCAACGGCGCACAGGACAAAGCCACCGGCAAATGCCGACCTTCCTGGGTGCGCAAGACGGCGTCGTGCAATCGGTAGGTGTCGGCGCTGCAGTAATGGCGGTAAAAGCCTGACTCGGCCCAGTCAACCACCTTGGGTTCTATCAGGTAGTCGATCAGCTCGGTGCCATTCAATTCTTCCAGCGAGGCCCCCAGCAGCCGGCAAATGGCGGGGTTGGCGAAGCTGATGTGACCTGACTCATTCACCACCAGGATGCCTTCGGCCACATTGGCCAGCACCGACGCATTGAAGGCCCTGGCGGACTCCAGCTCATGGGTCAGCTGTTGCAGCGAACGCCGGTTGCGCTGGTGCTCCAGCAGCGCCTGGACTTTGGGTTTCAGAACCTTAGGGTCAAACGGCTTGAACAGGTAATCGACCGCCCCGCTGGCATAGCCCTTCTGCACGGCATCCTGGGATTGCTCGTTGGCGGTCAGAAAAATGATGGGGGTGAACCGGGTGCGCTGACTGCCACGCATCAAGCGGGCAACCTCGAAACCATCCATGTCAGGCATCTGAACATCCAGCAAGACCAGATCGACATCCTGCTCCAGCAACACGTTCAGCGCTTCAATCCCTGAGCTGGCAGTAACAATGCTCCAGTCTTGCTTTTGCAAGACCGCCCGCATCGTGACCAGATTTTCCGGATAGTCATCAACGACCAACAAAACCGAATTGCCATCTGCTGGCTTCATTACGCGCATTCCATGCTGCTTCTGGTTTTCTTGTGCGGCTTGCGCCGAGGCAATCGGCGCGGGCAAGGGCCGTTACCCGAATGGCATGACTCTAGACGGGTCTTGGCAAAAGCAGAAGCTGGCTAGCTATTTGCCACCAATAAAGTAAGTGTCACCCGACTAACGGTATGACCCTGCAAGCCACACCCCGTGGCGCGTGCGTCGCAGTAGCCAGCATCTTGACCCTATCCGTTCGACGGAACGGCGTTAACAAACTATCGTCCAGACCGTATAAGAAGCGCCCAAAGGCCCGTGCTAGACACTGGCAATGAGACATAGAGGACGACTGAAACATGATTGATCTCGCCTCCTGGAACCTGAGCATCCCCGAAGGTTCCCCACCCACCACCATCGAAACCCCGAGGCTGATAAAGGGCTACGACGGCAAGTATTTCCGCTCGGAGTCAGATTCGATCTACTTCTGGTCCCCGGTGACCGGGTCGCGGACAGCGAATGCCATCTATCCGCGCAGCGAACTGCGGGAAACCTACGCCAACGGCACCCTGCACAACTGGCTCTACCCCGCCGCCGACAATTTCCTGAACGCCGAAGTCGCAGTCAACCAGGTGCCGTCGTCGGGCAAGATCGTCATTGGCCAGATCCACGCCTATAACAGCACCGAGCCCCTGCTCAAGGTCGAGTACCAGTACAAGACGAGCAAGCAGTCCGGCAACATCGTCGCCAAGGTACGCAATCGGTTCGATGACAAGGAGCCGCGCGTCATCATCATTGCCGAAGACGTGCCACTCAATCAGCCGTTCAAGTACATCATCCACCTGAGCCCCGGCGGTCAATTGAGCGTCAGCGCTCGCGACAGCAACTGGAGCACGCCCATCAGTGCTACCTGGCGCGACAAGCCGCTGTACTTCAAGGCCGGGGTCTATACCCAGGACAACACCGGTTACACCACCGAAGGCGGCAAAGCCACGTTCTACAAGCTGGACATCGACCACAACAAGATTTGATGCCGCCCCTGACGCCACATGAAAACAGGCGAATCATTCATGCGCGGTTCAGGCATCCAGGCGGTAAATAAGACTTCCAAACTCTTTCCGTAAGCACTGGAAGCCTGAACATGATCGATCTCGCAGTCTGGAACCTGAGCATCCCCACAGGCTCGGCCCCGGCAACCATCGACACACCCGCACTGCTCAAGGGTTACCGAAGCGAATACTTTCATACCGACTCCGGCACCCTCTACTTCTGGGCGCCAGTGACTGGATCCCACACCGAGCATTCCCATTACCCACGCAGCGAACTGCGGGAAACCAATGCCGATGGCAGCAAGCACAACTGGGTCTATTCGGATGCGGACAACGTGCTGCGTGCGACCGTCGCGGTCACCCAGGTGCCAGCGTCGGGCAGAGTCGTGGTCGGCCAGATTCACGTCGCCAACGGCACCAAGCCCTTCGTCAAACTGGAATACGAGTACAAGGATGACAAACAGAATGGCAACATCGTTGCCATGGTGCGCCTAAAGCCCGACGACAAGCGCGGCGTACCGATCACGGTTCTGGAAGACGTGCCACTCAATGCGCGTTTCAACTACGTCATCCACCTCAGCCAGCAAGGTGAACTGAGCATCAGCGCCAACGGCGCCAACCTGGTGATTCCCACCAGCTCGGCTTGGCGTGGCAAGCAGTTGTACTTCAAGGCGGGGGTCTACACCCAGGACAACACGGGTGCGAGCGATCAAGGTGGCAAGGCGGCGTTCTATGCACTGGGAGTGCATCACGATAAGAATTGATCAGCATGATCGTCCCCACGCTCAACGCGGGAACGATCATTACAGGGGTTCACTCCTGGCTTAGCGAGTCGCGGCCTGGAACTCTTTCTCTGCCGCATTGAAACGCTCGACCATCCCGGTCGACGGGCCTTTACCCAGCAGGCTGAACGCCACGATCGCGATGCTGGCGAAAATGAAGCCTGGAATGATTTCGTACAGGCCCAGGTCACTCAGGTTCATCTTCCAGAGGATGACCGTTGCCGCACCGACCACGATCCCGGCCAGTGCGCCGTTACGGGTCATGCCTTTCCAGATCACGGAAATCAGCACCACAGGACCGAACGCTGCACCGAAACCTGCCCAGGCATAGCTCACCAGACCCAGCACGCGGTTTTCAGGGTTGGCAGCCAGGGCGATGGCGATGATCGCCACCAGCAACACCATGGCGCGACCGACCCAGACCAGCTCGGTCTGCGAAGCACTCTTGCGCAGGAAGGCCTTGTAGAAGTCCTCGGTCAGCGCACTGGAGCACACCAGCAACTGGCAGCTCAAGGTGCTCATGACCGCCGCAAGAATGGCCGACAACAACACACCGGCGATCCATGGGTTGAACAGCAGCTTGGCCAGCTCGATGAACACCCGCTCGTGGTTTTCACTCACAGGCCCTGCAACATCGGGATGCGCCGAGAAGTAGGCGATACCGAAGAAGCCCACTGCCACGGTGCCGCCCAGGCAAAGGATCATCCAGGTCATGGAAATACGACGAGCCTTGGCAATCGACTTCACCGAATCCGCCGCCATGAAGCGCGCCAGGATGTGCGGCTGACCGAAGTAGCCCAGGCCCCAGCCCAGCAGGGAAATCACACCGATGAAGCTCGCCCCCTTGAACATGTCGAAATGCGCAGGGTCCTTCGCCTCGATCGCCAGGAAGGTCGTGTCAACACCACCGGTTGCCAGCAGGACAATGATCGGCGTCAGGATCAGGGCAAAAATCATCAGGGTTGCCTGAACGGTGTCCGTCCAGCTCACAGCCAGGAAACCGCCAATGAAGGTGTAGGCAATCGTCGCAGCAGCACCGGCCCACAAGGCCGTTTCGTAGGACATGCCAAAGGTGCTTTCAAACAACCGGGCGCCGGCCACAATGCCGGATGCGCAATAAATGGTGAAGAACACCAGGATCACCACCGCCGAGATGACACGCAGCAGGCCGCTGGTGTCTTCAAAACGGCTGGCGAAGAAGTCCGGCAGGGTCAGGGCGTCGCCATTGTGTTCAGTCTGAACCCGCAGGCGTCCGGCCACGAATAGCCAGTTGAGGTAGGCACCCATGATCAGGCCGATGGCGATCCAGCTTTCCGACAGACCCGACATGTAGATAGCGCCTGGCAGGCCCATCAACAGCCAGCCACTCATGTCCGAGGCACCCGCTGACAACGCCGTTACGACACTGCCCAGGCTTCGGCCGCCAAGAATGTAGTCCGATAGGTTATTGGTGGAGCGATAGGCCATGAGGCCGATCAGGACCATGACTGCGATATAGATCACGAACGTGATCAAGGTGGGATTGCTTACACTCATTGGGATCCGCCTTGCCGTTGTTTTTATTTAGCGCCGGCTGCGGAAGATGAATAGAGCCATTGAAATCAATTGCTTTTCATCCCTGACCAACCGAGCGTTCTGGCTGAAAATTCCATGTCTGAAACAACAACCGGTGCTCCGGCCATACCGGTTGCACCATGGGCGCGCATCCTAATAGGCAACGGGAATAAGGTGCAACCTTCTTCGCACCATAAAGTTGCACCGCAGCGTGTAAAAATATAACAACGGGTTTCGTTGCTCCTTTTCGAAGCAAAAACACACACTTAAATAACAAAACGCGATGAGGTAAGTCTTAAGGTTCCATTATTCGATTTCGGTGATCACGAACAGTAAAAATTAGGGTTGCACCCGGTTGCACCTCTGTCACGCCAGCGCTAATCTCTGCGGCAGCTGATGCCACATCCAACGTGGCGACAATGAGGATAAGAAATGGCGACCACCACTCTGGGTGTCAAGCTTGACGACCCGACCCGCGAGCGATTGAAAGCGGCTGCAACCTCCATCGACCGGACACCGCACTGGTTGATCAAGCAGGCGATTTTCAATTACCTGGAAAAACTCGAGGGAGGTGCAACCCTGACCGAACTTAACGGCCTGCCCAAGGAAAGCGAGGAATACGGCGAACTGCCCGTCGACGCCGGGCATCAGTGCTTCCTGGAGTTCGCCGAAAGCATCTTGCCGCAATCGGTACTGCGCGCTGCGATCACCTCCGCTTACCGTCGCCCCGAGCCTGAAGTGGTGCCGATGCTGCTGGAACAGGCCCGTCTGCCTGCCGCCATGGCCGAAGCCACCCACAAGCTCGCGGCTTCCATCGCTGAAAAACTGCGCAACCAGAAGAGCGCCAGCGGCCGCGCCGGGATTGTCCAGGGCCTGTTACAGGAGTTCTCGCTGTCGTCCCAGGAAGGCGTGGCGCTGATGTGCCTGGCCGAAGCGCTGTTGCGCATCCCGGACAAGGGCACCCGCGACGCGCTGATCCGCGACAAGATCAGCACCGGCAACTGGCACCCGCATCTGGGCAACAGCCCGTCCCTGTTCGTCAACGCCGCCACCTGGGGCCTGCTGCTGACCGGTAAGCTGGTCGCCACCCATAACGAGGCAGGCCTGACGTCGTCCCTGAGCCGCATCATCGGTAAGAGCGGCGAGCCGATGATCCGCAAGGGCGTGGACATGGCCATGCGGCTGATGGGCGAACAGTTCGTCACTGGCGAAACCATCGCCGAAGCCTTGGCCAATGCCAGCCGCTTCGAAGCCAAGGGCTTCCGTTATTCCTACGACATGCTGGGTGAAGCGGCACTCACCGAACACGACGCACAAAAGTACCTGGCGTCCTACGAGCAGGCCATCCACTCCATCGGCAAGGCGTCCCACGGCCGTGGCATCTACGAAGGCCCAGGCATCTCCATCAAGCTGTCGGCTCTGCACCCGCGTTACAGCCGTGCACAGTACGAGCGCGTCATGGATGAGCTGTACCCGCGCCTGCTATCGCTGACGTTGCTGGCCAAGCAGTACGACGTGGGCCTGAACATCGACGCCGAAGAAGCCGACCGCCTGGAGCTGTCGCTGGACCTGCTGGAGCGCCTGTGCTTCGAGCCGCAACTGAGCGGCTGGAACGGCATCGGTTTCGTGATCCAGGCCTACCAGAAGCGCTGCCCTTACGTGATCGATTACGTTATTGACCTGGCACGCCGCAGCCGTCATCGCCTGATGATCCGTCTGGTGAAAGGTGCGTACTGGGACAGCGAAATCAAGCGTGCCCAGGTCGAGGGCCTGGAAGGCTATCCGGTCTACACCCGCAAGGTGTACACCGACGTTTCCTACATCGCCTGCGCACGCAAACTGTTGTCAGTGCCGGAAGTCATCTACCCGCAGTTCGCCACCCACAACGCCCACACCCTGGCCGCCATTTACCACATTGCCGGTCAGAACTATTACCCCGGCCAGTACGAATTCCAGTGCCTCCACGGTATGGGCGAGCCGCTTTACGAGCAGGTTGTAGGCAAAGTCGCCGACGGCAAGCTGAACCGACCGTGCCGCGTGTACGCACCGGTCGGCACTCACGAAACCCTGCTGGCATACCTGGTTCGCCGATTGCTGGAAAACGGCGCCAACACCTCTTTCGTCAACCGCATCGCCGACCAGTCGATCTCCATTCAGGAGCTGGTGGCTGACCCGGTGAGCAGCATCGAGCGCATGGCCACCCAGGAAGGTGGTTTCGGCCTGCCACACCCCCGCATCCCGTTGCCCCGCGACCTGTACGGGCCGGAACGCGCCAACTCCAGCGGTATCGACCTGGCGAACGAGCATCGCCTGGGCTCGCTGTCGTCCGCGCTGCTGGCAACCGCCCACAATGACTGGCAGGCCGGCCCGATACTGGGCAGCACTGTCATCAAGGGTACAACGGCGCCCGTGCTGAACCCGTCCGACCTGCGGGATGTAGTCGGCCACGTTCAGGAAGCCAGCCTGGAAGACGTGGATAACGCCATCCAGTGCGCCTTGAAAGCCGCGCCTATCTGGCAGGCAACACCGCCCGCCGAACGTGCCGCGATTCTGGAGCGCGCCGCCGACCTGATGGAAGCCGAGATCCAGCCACTGATGGGCTTGCTGGCTCGCGAAGCAGGCAAGACCTTCGCCAACGCCATCGCCGAAGTGCGTGAAGCCGTGGACTTCCTGCGTTACTACGCCGTCCAGGCCCGCAACGATTTCAGCAACAATGCCCACCGCCCACTGGGCCCGGTGGTCTGCATCAGCCCTTGGAACTTCCCGCTGGCGATTTTCAGTGGCCAGGTGGCAGCTGCATTGGCCGCCGGTAACCCGGTACTGGCCAAACCGGCCGAGCAAACCCCGCTGGTGGCTGCGCAGGCCGTGCGCTTGCTGCTTGAAGCCGGGATTCCCGAAGGCGTGGTGCAACTGCTGCCGGGCCGGGGCGAAACCGTCGGTGCCCGTCTGGTGGGCGATGATCGCGTCAAGGGCGTGATGTTCACCGGTTCCACCGAAGTCGCACGCCTGCTGCAACGCAACATTGCCGGTCGCCTCGACAACCAGGGCCGTCCAATCCCGCTGATCGCCGAAACCGGTGGCCAGAACGCGATGATCGTCGACTCCTCGGCGCTGACCGAACAAGTGGTCATCGACGTCGTGTCTTCGGCCTTCGACAGTGCAGGCCAACGCTGCTCGGCCTTGCGTGTGCTGTGCCTGCAGGAAGATTCCGCCGACCGCGTCATCGAAATGCTCAAAGGGGCCATGGCTGAATGCCGTCTGGGTAATCCGGAGCGCCTGTCCGTGGACATTGGCCCGGTGATCGACATCGAAGCCAAGGCCGGTATCGACAAGCACATCCAGGCCATGCGCGACAAAGGCCGCACGGTCTACCAGGTGGCAATCGCCGACAGCGACGAACTCAAGCGCGGCACCTACGTGATGCCAACCCTGATCGAACTCGAAAGCTTCGACGAACTGCAGCGTGAAATCTTCGGCCCTGTGCTGCACGTGGTTCGCTACAAGCGCAAGGACATCGACCAGTTGATCGGCCAGATCAACGCGTCTGGTTACGGCCTGACCCTGGGCGTACATACCCGCATAGACGAAACCATCGCCAAGGTTATCGACAACGTCAATGCGGGTAACGTCTACGTCAACCGCAACATCGTGGGTGCGGTGGTCGGTGTGCAGCCATTCGGCGGCGAAGGCCTGTCGGGTACGGGTCCGAAAGCCGGTGGTCCGCTGTACTTGTACCGCCTGCTGTCCACTCGCCCGCTGGATGCCATCGGGCAATCCTTCGTGCGCGGCGATGCACTGACGGCGCCGGACACCCGGATGCGCGAGACGCTCAGCAAACCGCTGACCGCACTCAAGACCTGGGCTCATGCTCAGCAACTCACCGAGCTGGGTGTGTTGTGCGCGCAGTTCGCTGAACAGTCCCAGAGCGGCATCACCCGCACCCTGGCTGGCCCGACCGGTGAGCGCAACAGCTACAGCATCCTGCCAAGGGAGCATGTGTTGTGTTTGGCGGAAGTCGAAGCAGACCTGCTGACCCAACTGGCGGCAGTGCTGGCAGTTGGCAGTACGGCGATCTGGCCGGAAAACGAGGTGAGCAAAGCGCTGCGCACGCGCCTGCCCAAGGAAATTCAGGCACGGATCACGCTGGTGGCGGAATGGAACAAGGACGAGGTCGCCATTGATGCAGTGCTGCACCACGGCGACTCCGATCAACTGCGCGCGGTCTGCCAGCAGATTGCCAAGCGTGCTGGCGCCATCGTTGGGGTTCAGGGCCTGTCCCAGGGCGAAACCAACATTGCACTGGAGCGTCTGGTGATCGAGCGTGCATTGAGCGTCAACACGGCGGCAGCCGGCGGTAATGCGAGCCTGATGACCATCGGCTAAACCGACATCGGATTTGAGCCTGAAAAAGGTATCTGTGGTAGATGCAAACCCTGTGGGAGCGAATTTATTCGCGAAGTCTGTCAGGCGCCGGTGATGTTGACTGTGCTGGCCTCTCGCGAATGAATTAGCCCCCACAGGTTGCTGCCAAACATGGAACCTCCAACAGGCTCGGTGTCTTCCTACAATTCCTGCGCCATCACCCAAATCTATCTTGCTGTTCACCCCCCTCCTCAGCGGCCTAGACTGCTGGCATTCCAAAAAAGGTGTGCCGCCATGTCCGAGACCTTGCTCAGTTCCCGCAACCTGGCTTTCGAGCTCTATGAAGTGCTGGATGCCGAAGCCCTGATTCAGCGCGAGCGTTTCGCCGAGCACAGCCGCGAAACCTTCGATGCAGCGCTGGGCACCGCCCGGACCATCGCTGAAAAATACTTCGCGCCGCACAATCGCAAGGCTGACGAAAACGAACCTCGCTATGAGAACGGTGAGGCCATCCTGATCCCGGAAGTCAAACCGGCGGTGGATGCTTTCCTGGAAGCCGGATTTCTCAACGCAGCGCGTAGTTTCGAAGCCGGCGGCATGCAACTGCCGACTCTGCTGTCACAGGCCTGTTTTGCACACTTCCAGGCTGCCAACGCGGCCTCCACGTCCTACCCGTTCCTGACCATGGGCGCCGCCAACCTGATTGAGAGTTTCGGCAGCGAGGAGCAAAAACAACGCTTCCTGCAACCGATGATCGACGGACTCTTTTTCGGCACCATGGCGCTGACCGAGCCCCATGCAGGCTCGTCGCTGTCGGACATCCGCACTCGTGCGGAACCTGCGGCCGACGGGACGTACCGCCTGCGCGGCAACAAGATATTCATCTCTGGTGGCGACCATTCGTTATCGGCAAACATCGTGCACATGGTGCTCGCCAAACTGCCTGACGCCCCCGCGGGCGTGAAGGGCATTTCGCTGTTCATCGTGCCCAAGTTCCTGGTCAACGACGATGGCAGCCTCGGTGCTCGCAACGATGTGATTCTCGCGGGTCTGTTCCACAAGATGGGCTGGCGCGGCACCACTTCCACCGCATTGAATTTCGGCGACAACGGCGAGTGTGTGGGTTATCTGGTGGGCAAGGCGCACCACGGCCTGAGCTACATGTTCCAGATGATGAACGAGGCGCGGATCGGCGTCGGCATGGGCGCTGTCATGCTCGGTTACGCAGGCTACCTGTACTCGCTGGAGTACGCCCGCGAACGGCCTCAAGGTCGGCTGCCGGACAACAAGAGCCCGACCAGCGCACCGGTTTCGATCATTCAGCACGCCGATGTCCGGCGCATGTTGCTGACCCAAAAGGCCTACGTGGAAGGTGCATTCGACCTGGGCCTGTATGCCGCCCGCCTGTTCGATGACACCGCCACGGGCGAAACCGAAGAGATCCGCAGCCAGGCTCAGGAACTGCTCGACCTGCTAACGCCCATCGTCAAATCCTGGCCCTCGGAGTTCTGCCTGAAAGCCAACGAACTGGCGATCCAGATTCTTGGCGGCCATGGTTATACCCGCGACTACCCGGTGGAACAGTATTACCGCGACAACCGCCTGAACCCCATCCATGAAGGCACACACGGTATTCAGTCGCTGGACCTGCTAGGCCGCAAGCTGGCGCAGAATGGTGGCTCAGGGCTTAAACAGCTGATTCGCCTGATCGCCAAGACTATCGAGCGCGCAAGGGAGCATGAGGCGCTGACCCCGCTACGCCAGCCGCTGGAGCAACTCGTCGCCCGCCTGCAAGCGGTAACCCTTGGTCTGCTGGCCGATATGGCTCAAGGCAAGGTCAATGGCTCCCTCGCCAACTCGGCGCTGTACCTGAAAGCCTTTGGTCACACCGTGATCGGCTGGCGCTGGCTGGAACAGGCCATTCGCGCGCAAGAAGGGTTGGCGAAGGGCAACGAGGCCGACGCCGACTTCTACCGGGGCAAACTACAGGCGGCCCGGTACTTCCTGACGTGGGAAGTACCGGGCTGTCACCACGAGCTAGCGATTCTTGATGCGCGGGACGACACCTGCCTATCGATGCACGATGAATGGTTTTAACCCGATGGGTGAAACATTAGTTAGGGAAAAATCGGTCAACCAACCCGGTCGCCCCATCTCCCAACTTTGCCGCGTACTCGGCACGACTGAATGGCAACCCCGTGCGCAGGTCATAGACGCCACCTGCGGCTTGAGAAGGATCTATTTCGCTCATCGAGACGTTGATGAACTTGTAATTGGAGCCGGTAACTTCTTCTATGGCGTCGACGCGAAAGTAATGACCGGGCAAGAACACCGACTCAGCTTCCTCGGACCCGGCAGCGAAAGGCGCGATAGGGATTGCGCCCAGATGGTTTTCAGCGGCAATGACGTAAATGATCGACGTGTCGTCAAAGGTGCCCAGGCTTCCAGCGGTAGTAGATGACTCACCGCCCTGACTGTTGGCGAAGTTTCTCGCCACGTAAGGGTTCTCGCTGAACGAGGTGATATCGGTATTGACCAGTGTGTCGCCCGTCTTGATCGCCCCGCTGCGAAAGGTGATACCCGAAGTGCCGCGCTCACCACTGCCGCCACGATACAACGTCACTGAGTTATCGAGACCGACTTGCTCCAGATCATCGGCGAGCGCTTCGATCATCGGCACCGGATCGTGGTGAGTGAAGAACTCCCCTTTACGCAAAAACTGGTTGTACGCATCATCTTCCTGCACGTAATGCTTGATATTGCCCCCGCTGTAATGCCCATCCGTGGTTTTGAACACCCGATGATCATCGCCCCACTCGTCTACGTACTTGTCAAAGCCATCGTCATCTTCGACCAGCTCATCGGCCGAGACCTCCAGCAGATCGAGCACTTCCTTTTGCCGTTCGAGGCCCGCCCGGGACAATCGCAGCTCCTCTTCGGGATTGAACTGTATGTAAGCGTCCCAGAAGGCCGACGCGCCCGTAGAGCGGGGTTTGACTAAGCCCGCGGCACCCGACTCCGACGAGGAGCCAGCCCCGTCCATACCACCCCGCAGACCCGACCTCGATACCACCTCCCATTCATCCTGAGCGTTCAACCGAACAGGTTTGGCGCCATAAAACGCAAACGGATTACCCGGATCGATGATCGTCCAGGCGTTCAGCTCTTCGCTGAAGCGCACCTGATAGGGCAAGCCTTCCAGGCTGATCCAGGCTTCGCCGTTGGCTAACAGATGGACCCCGCGCAAACGGCCTTCACTGGGTAAGGGCAGGTCCTCTGGAAGGACTTCGTTGCCTTCCAGGCCCACCAACGATTCCTGAGCCTGCGACTCAGCGCTGAGGCCACGCATATCGGCCAGCAACGGCAGGTTGAAGACCACGAAAATCGAGTTGACGATCGCCGCCTGGAGCCCGGCCTTACGCAACTGCGCAGTGTTGCCGTTGATGGCCTGATCAATATTCAGGCCTACATTGGCAATCCCTGCACCAACAACGGTCAGTGCTACCGGCCAACCCAGGGGCGCAAGGCCACCCACTACGTGGGTGAACGCGCTCAGGTAACCGATCCAGATCTGTTTGTGCAGGCTGGCATTGGAGATCAGCAGCGTGAACGCATCCGACTCCATTTCCTGGCGAGCGATATCACGCATGTGATCGAACGCATCATCGACGATGAACTGCTCACGCTGGTTGACGAGTCGCCGCTTAAACCCGTCCTGGTGCAGCAAATGCCCGACAACTTCACTGAACGCCTTGCCATCTTTTGCTCGGGCCGCTGCCGAATGCAGGAAGTGCCGGGTAAAAGCTGCTTCGGAACGCGTGTCAGATACCCGTGCTCGAACCCACTCATAGAGCTCCTGCTCGTTGCCGACGGCATGGAACGCCGGTGTTTCGCCGGGCATATAGATGATCTGCCGACCACCGGCATCGACAATGCGCAGGATGTCGCGCGAGACAAACCCGCCAAGGTCAAAGGTACGCAGCGTGATCCCGGCAGCAGGTGCGACCTTCGCCTTGAGCATGGCCAATGTCGTGACCGCCTGCAGGCCGGGTGAAACCGCATGGATCACCGTTTGAAAATCCTGCTCACCCAGTTGCCCACTGCGCAGATCCTGCCCTGCGGCGGCGAGAAAGTGCGCCTTTGCCAGCACACGAAAATTATCGCTGTGGGTCGCCCAGAAATGCGCGAGCTTTGCGCTGTAGGCCGCGCTGAAATCCAGCGCCCAAAAGTCGTTCATTACGTCCTTGGGCAACATCCGCACTTCGTTGCGCTCATCGAAGAAACCGTGCGCGGGGCCGTCGGTGTAAAAGCCGCCGTACAGCTGAAGCTCATCCCAGGCTTCCTGCTCACGAGCACTGAAACGACGCATCACCAGCTCGATGAGCGTCATCGACTCGACTGGAGGATCCACATGCTGCCAGCCGGTGAAGGTTCTGGGGCTGCTGACCGCGGTGTTGAAACGGTGCCAGTAGATCTTCTCGGGATCCAGCTTCTGGTCCGTATGCTTGTGTACGATATTTCTTGCCACCGAATACGCCATGCCGTGGATATCCGGGTAGTCGGCCATGAATTGGCGCGCAGTGTTCTTTAGCTGACGCTCGTCGCTTCCAATAGGCCGCAGGGCGGTGTGCGGAGGTGTTGTATTGATCATTTTGATTCTGACTTCCGTGTCTTTTAGAAAATGGAAGCCGTATGTGAACAGGGTCGGCGCACCAAGCTGCGGTAATTAATTATGTAATGGGCCTGGGGAATCCATTCGATGCGCCATTAACACCACATAAACAGACAAAGCTTTGACAGCCAACCAATTCAACAGGTTAGAATCCCTTGGCACGCGGACTGCATGGTCAGGTCGCGTTCCCTCCTTTTGAATTGCTGACTTTGTCTGGAGTACCGCCCTTGGATGCTACGACCATCAACAGCCTGTTCTTGATCGGCGCGTTGCTGGTAGGTGCGAGCATTCTTGTCAGTTCCCTGTCATCACGCCTTGGCATTCCGATTCTGGTGATCATCCTGGCGGTCGGCATGGTCGCCGGCGTGGATGGCGGCGGTATTATTTTCGACAACTACCCCACCGCTTATCTGGTGGGCAACCTGGCATTGGCCGTGATCCTGCTGGACGGTGGCTTGCGAACGCGGGTTGCCAGCTTCCGGGTTGCGCTGTGGCCCGCGTTATCGCTGGCGACCATTGGCGTATTGATCACCACGGGGCTCACCGGCGCAGTCGCCGCCTGGCTGTTCGACCTGAACATCATCCAGGGCCTGCTGATCGGTGCCATCGTCGGCTCCACGGACGCAGCAGCAGTCTTCTCCCTCCTGGGTGGCAAGGGTCTTAACGAACGGGTCACCGCCAGCCTGGAAATCGAGTCCGGCAGCAACGACCCGATGGCGGTGTTCCTGACCGTCACCCTGATCGACATGCTCGCCAGCGGCCAGACCGGTCTGCACTGGAGCCTGCTGGGTCACTTGATTCAAGAGTTCGGCATCGGCGGCATCATCGGCCTGGGCGGCGGCTGGCTGATGCTGCAAATGGTCAACCGTATCAACCTGGCCAACGGCCTGTACCCGATTCTGGTGATCGCCGGTGGTCTGGCGGTATTCGCCCTGACCAACGCCATACACGGCAGCGGCTTCCTGGCGGTCTACCTGTGCGGGCTGGTGGTCGGCAACAAGCCGATCCGCAGCCGCCACGGCATTCTGCACATGCTCGACGGCATGGCCTGGCTCGCACAGATCGGCATGTTCCTGGTGCTGGGCCTGCTGGTCACGCCCCACGACCTGCTGCCGATTGCCATCCCGGCCCTGGGCCTGGCCCTGTGGATGATTCTGGTCGCGCGGCCGTTATCGGTGGCAGTCGGCCTGCTGCCATTCAAGGCATTCCATGGGCGGGAAAAAGCCTTTATCGCCTGGGTCGGCCTGCGGGGCGCGGTACCGATCATTCTGGCGGTGTTCCCGCTGATGGCCGGGCTGCCCCATGCGCAGCTGTACTTCAACCTCGCGTTCTTTATCGTGCTGGTGTCACTGCTGGTGCAGGGCACAAGCCTGCCGTGGGTCGCCAAACTGCTTAAAGTGACGGTTCCGCCTGAACCTGCGCCTATTTCACGGGCGGCGCTGGAGGTGCACGTCACCAGCGAGTGGGAGCTGTTCGTCTACCGCCTGGGCGCTGAAAAGTGGTGTATCGGCGCCGCACTGCGTGAGCTGAAAATGCCGGAAGGCACCCGTATCGCGGCGCTGTTTCGTGGCCAGCAACTGCTCCATCCGTCGGGTAGTACGGTATTGGAAGTCGACGATCTGCTGTGCGTGATCGGCCATGAACACAACCTTTCAGCCCTGGGCAAACTGTTCAGCCAGGCGCCGGAGCGTGGTCTGGATCTGCGCTTCTTCGGTGACTTCGTACTCGAGGGAGACGCTCAGCTCGGGGCTGTCGCGGCATTGTACGGTCTGAAACTCGACGGCCTGGATTCGAACATGCCGCTCAGCCAGTTCATCATTCAGAAGAATCGGGGCGAGCCGGTGGTGGGCGACCAGATCGAATGGAACGGCACTATTTGGACTGTCGCGGTAATGGACGGGAACAAGATCCTCAAAGTCGGCGTCAGATTCCCCGAAGGAAGCCGCCCGGGCCCCGGGTTGTTCCTCTAAACTGCCCTTCTCTTCGCTCAGTTCGACCGGTGTCTATGCTCTCGCTGCGTAATTTTGTCGTTGCCGCCCTGCTTGGGTTTTGCCTGTCCACCGTCCCGGCCATGGCTGCCGAACCACCCACCAGCGAAGCCGTGCAGCAGAGCCTGGACAAGATTGCCGACCGCAAGCTGTCGGACGTCGACCAAAAGGCGCTGCAACAGGTGCTGGAGCAGACGCTCACCTTGCTGGCGAGCCAGAAGGACAGCGAGCAGCGTCTTGCCGCTCTCAAAGAGCAATTGGCGCAGGCACCGAAGCAGACCGTTGATAATCAGCGCGAGCTGGCCAAGCTCAAGGCCACCAAAGCCATCCCGATTGCCCAGCGCTATTCCAACCTCGACGTGCCGCAGCTGGAGCAATTGCTTAGCCAGCGCAGCACGCAGTTGAGCGACCTGCAAAAAGCCCTGAATGACGCCAACAGCCTGACCATCACCGCCCAGACCCGCCCCGAGCGCGCCCAGGCCGAGATCAGCAGCAACCAGACCCGCGCCCAGCAGATCAACACCATCCTCAAAGTGGGCAAAGACAACGGCAAGACGATCAGTGCCGATCAGCGTAACCAGCTCAACGCCGAACTGGCCTCGATCAATGCCCTGACCCTGCTGCGTCGCCAGGAACTGGCCGGCAACAGTCAGTTGCAGGATCTGGGCAGCACCCAGCACGACCTGTTGACCGAAAAAGTCAGCCGTCAGGAGCAGGAAATCCAGGACCTGCAAACCCTGATCAACGACAAGCGCCGTGCCCAGTCGCAGCAAACCGTGACCCAGCTGTCCATCGAAGCGCAAAAGGCCGGCAGCAGTAGCCTGCTGGCGACGGAAAGTGCCGCCAACCTCAAGCTGTCCGACTACCTGCTGCGCGGCACCGACCGCCTCAACGACCTGACCCAGCAGAACCTCAAGACCAAGCAGCAGCTGGACAACCTGACACAGAGCGATCAGGCGCTGGATGAACAGATCAACGTCCTGCGGGGCAGTCTGTTGCTGTCCAAGATTCTCTACAAACAGAAGCAGGCCCTGCCGCACCTGACCCTGGACAAGGGGCTGGCGGACGAAATCGCCGATATCCGCCTGTATCAGTTCGAGGTCAACCAGCAACGCGAGCAGATGAGCAGCCCGACCGCCTACGTCGAAACCCTGCTGGCGACCCAGCAGCCCGAAGACGTCACGCCACAGCTGCGCAAGACCCTGATCGATCTCGCTACCACCCGCACCGACCTGCTGGAGCGCCTGAACCGCGAACTGAGCGCCCTGCTCAACGAATCCATCACCCTGCAACTGAGCCAGAAACAGCTGGTCAGCACCGCCAGCAGCCTGCGTGCGACCCTTGATGAGCAGATGTTCTGGATCCCCAGCAATAAACCGCTGGACCTGGAGTGGCTCGAGGGCATTCAGCCACGGCTGATGAAACAGGTCACGACGCTGCCATGGGCTTCCAGTATCAGTGAGCTGACCGATGGCCTGACCCAGCGCCCGCTGCTGTTCCTGCCGCTGTTGCTGCTGATCGGCGCCCTGGTCTGGAAGCGCAATGCGCTCTACAGCAAGCTGAACAAACTGCACGCGGACATCGGCCACTTCAAACGTGACAGCCAGTGGCACACGCCGCTGGCGATCCTGATCAACATCCTGCTGGCCATGCCCCTGGCGCTGGGCCTGGCGTTGTGCGGTTATGCGCTGCAGATCGACGCCCGAGGACAGAACGGCAACCTGGGCTCGGCCCTGCTGCAGATAGGTCTGGCGTGGCTGATGTTCTACACCGCGTACCGGATTCTGGCGCCGGGGGGCGTGGCGCAGCTGCATTTTCGCTGGGAAAAACCGCAGGTCGAATTCCTGCAGCGCTGGATTCGCCGTCTCGGGCTGGTGGTGCTGGCCCTGGTGGCCGTGGTAGCGGTCGCCGAACATCAACCCGCGGCGCTGGCCGATGACGTACTCGGCATTGCCGTGGTCCTGACCTGCTACGGCCTGATGACCTGGCTGTTGAGCCGCCTGCTGCTTACCAGCCCGACTCACCAGAGCGCATCACTGTTCCGCAAGACCATGGGCCTGCTGTTCACAGCGCTGCCGATCGCGCTGTTCATAGCCGTGTGCTTTGGCTATTACTACACCGCGCTCAAACTCAGCGACCGGTTGATCGACACCTTGTACCTGATGATGCTGTGGCTGGTGATCGAGGCCGCCTTCGTTCGCGGCCTGAGCGTTGCGGCGCGGCGCCTGGCTTACCATCGAGCCCTGAGCAAACGTCAGGCGGCCAAGGAAAGCGGCGATGGCGAAGCGCTGATCGAAGAACCGACCCTGGACATCGAACAGGTCAACCAGCAGTCCCTGCGCCTGATTCGTCTGGCGTTGCTGGCAGGCTTCATCGGTGCGCTGTACTGGGTCTGGTCAGACCTGATCACCGTGTTTTCGTACCTGGACAACATCACCCTGTACGAATACACCAGCGGCACCGGTGCGACCATGAGCATGGTGCCCATCAGCCTGGGCGACGTTATCGGTGCGCTGATCATCATCTGCATCACCTTCGTGCTGGCGGGCAACTTGCCGGGCTTGCTGGAGGTGCTGGTGCTGTCGAGACTGAACCTGGCGCAAGGCAGCGCCTATGCGACTACCACATTGCTGTCCTACACCATCGCCGGAGTCGGTTTTGTCGCCACCCTGTCGACGCTGGGTGTGAGCTGGGACAAGTTGCAATGGCTGGTGGCGGCGCTGTCGGTCGGTCTGGGCTTCGGCATGCAGGAGATCTTCGCCAACTTCATCTCCGGCATCATGATCCTGTTCGAACGCCCGGTCCGGATCGGTGACACCATCACCATCGGCAACCTGTCTGGCACGGTGAGCAAGATCCGTATCCGCGCCACGACCATCACCGACTTCGACCGCAAGGACATCATTGTCCCGAACAAGACCTTCATCACCGGGCAACTGATCAACTGGTCGCTGACCGACACCATCACCCGCGTGACCCTCAAGCTGGGCGTGGACTATGGTTCGGACCTGGATCTGGTGCGCAGCCTGCTGCTCAAGGCCGCCCAGGACAACCCACGCGTGCTGAAAGACCCGGCACCCCACGTGTACTTCCTGAACTTCGGCGACAGCACGCTGGACCACGAACTGCGCATGCACGTGCGGGATCTGGGCGACCGCAACCCGGTGCTCGACGAGATCAACCGCTTCATCAACAGCGAGTTCAAGAAGCAGCACATCAACATTTCGTTCCGCCAGCTGGAGGTCTACCTCAAGAACACCCACGGCGGCGAATACAAGCTGGTCTCGGTGGAAGATGAAGCCAAGGCCAAGGCAGCCGCAGCCATTCCCCCGGCGCCGCTGATGCCCGCCTCACCCAAATCGTCCGGGGCCTCAAGGGATCTGCCTGAGCCGCCTGACGTCAAGCTCGACTGATCCGGCTAATCCCAGCAGAATGCTCGGACATTCTGCTGGAGAAGGCCCTTGAAAGCCCTCGACGAACTGACCTTCGATAACCGCTTCGCCCGCCTGGGCGACGCGTTTTCCACTTCGGTACTGCCCGAGCCCATTGATGACCCACGCCTGGTAGTCGCCTCCAGCGCCGCCCTGGCGCTGCTGGACCTCGACCCGACGCAGGCCGAATTGCCGGTGTTCGCCGAAATCTTCAGCGGGCACAAGCTCTGGGCTGACGCCGATCCTCGGGCGATGGTGTATTCCGGCCATCAGTTCGGCTCCTATAACCCACGCCTGGGTGATGGCCGCGGGCTGTTGCTGGGCGAGGTCTATAACGACGCGGGCGAACACTGGGATCTGCACCTCAAGGGCGCGGGCCAGACGCCGTATTCACGCATGGGCGATGGCCGCGCCGTATTACGCTCCTCGATCCGCGAGTTCCTGGCCTCCGAAGCGCTGCACGCCCTGGGTATCCCCAGCAGCCGTGCGGCCTGTGTCATCGGCTCCAGCACGCCTGTCTGGCGGGAAAAACAGGAGCGGGCCGCGATGGTTCTCCGCCTTGCGCACAGCCACGTACGCTTCGGCAGCTTCGAGTACTTCTACTACACCAAGCAGCCGGAACAGCTCAAAGAACTGGGCGAGCATGTGCTAGCCATGCATTACCCGCAGTGCCTGGAACAGCCTGAACCTTATCTCGCGATGTTCAAGGAAATCGTCGAGCGCAATGCCGAACTGATCGCAAAATGGCAGGCCTATGGCTTCTGTCACGGGGTGATGAACACCGACAACATGTCGATCCTGGGCATCACCTTCGACTTCGGCCCGTTCGCCTTCCTGGATGATTTCGACCAGAACTTCATCTGCAACCACTCCGATCACGAAGGCCGCTACTCCTTCAGCAACCAGGTGCCCATCGCCCAATGGAACCTGAGCGCGTTGGCCCAGGCACTGACCCCATTCATCAGCGTCGAAGCCCTGCGTGAAACCCTGGGCCTGTTCCTGCCGCTGTATCAGGCTCATTACCTGGACCTGATGCGCCGCCGCCTGGGCCTGACCAATACCGAAGACGACGACAGCAAACTGATCCCACGACTGCTGAGCCTGATGCAGAGCGGCGGCGTCGACTACAACCTGTTCTTCCGCCGCCTGGGCGACGACTCGGCCAACAACGCCGTCGCTTACCTGCGAGACGAGTTCATCGATATCAAAGCCTTTGACACCTGGGCCGACGACTACACCGCACGCGTCAGCCGCGACAACCCCAGTACCGAACAAGAACGCCAGGCCCGCATGCACGCGGTCAACCCGCTGTACATCCTGCGCAACTACCTGGCGCAAAAAGCCATCGACGCGGCAGAAAGCGGCGACTACGAAGAAGTACGTCGCCTGCATACAGTGCTTACGCGCCCGTTCGAGGAGCAGCCGGGGATGGCGACTTACGCCGAGCGTCCGCCGGAGTGGGGCAAGCATCTGGAGATAAGTTGTTCGTCTTGATGGCTGGAGGGGCTTTGGTGGTTTCCTCGGGCTGCTCTTCTTCGTCTTCCTTGGGCTTGCGCAAACGCAGGCCGGCGAGGACTTCGAAGAGGTTGAGCAGGCGTTGTGGTTTTTCGGGTTCGCCGCCGGCTTGTCGGATCGAGTTTTCCAGGCGCTCTTCGTAATCTTCCGTGCATTGGACTTGTTCGATCAGGGGGAGGGCTCGGTAATGCTGGAGCATATCAGTACAGAACGCTAACTCACCTGCTTGCCCCTCTATAAAAACTTTTCTAAGAACTACGGTGCGCCACTGTTGCTCGATACGATCAGCTTCATAACTGGCAGCCAACCGCTCATTCACGGTGTACGGCCCCTTGTCGTCATACTTAATAAGCGTTAATTGGTCACGGGAAAGGCCTGCAAATGGATTTTCAGCATTGAGATTTCCATGAATAGCCTGTGCAACAAACCGGGTCGCCAGCCTGGCCCTTTCCAGCAATTCCGGATCTTGAGTCGCAGGCACTTCCTTATCATGCACGGCCACTCTTCTATTGGAGTAATTATCGATAGAAAACTGATTAATGATTGACATGGCTTTGTCAAATAACTGCTTTCGATTCAGCCCCTCATAACTGGCCTTCGCCCGTTCGGCGCTTTCGTTTAGCTGACAGGACAGCGTAGATATATTAATGGGTTCGGGTCCAACCACCTTCGACTCAATTGTCTTGATTTCAGTCTTGGCGACGGTAATGGCTGCTAATGAGCCGGGCGATGAAATCGATACAGTGTTTATCATGTCAATATCCCTTCCAACGTATTTCAGTACTTGCTCATCGTTCCGCAAAGGGCAGGTGCCAATCTCCATGCATCTGGTTATTGATACAACGTGCCTCACCCGTCCGTTCGAGGAACAACCGGGGATGGCGAGTTACGCCGAGCGTCCGCCGGAGTGGGGCAAGCATCTGGAGATAAGTTGTTCGTCTTGATGGCTGGAGGGGCCTTGATGGCCTCCTCGGGCTGCTCTTCTTCGTCTTCCTTGGGCTTGCGCAAACGCAAACCGGCGAGGACTTCGAATAGGTTAAGCAGGCGTTGTGGTTTTTCGGGTTCGCCGCCGGCTTGTCGGATCCAGTCTTCCAGGCGCTCTTCGTAATCTTCCGGGGATTGGACTTGTTCGATCAGGGGGAGGGCTCGGAAGTGCTGGAGCACTTCGGTGTAGAACTCTAGCCCACCTGCTGCTTGCCCCTCTATAAACAACTTTCCAAGAGTAGCGGTACGCCAATGTTGCTCAAGACGATCAGCTTCATAACTAGCAGCCATCCGCTCATTCATGGTGTACGGTCCGCTGTCGTCATACTCAATAAGCGTTAATTGATCACGGGAAAGGCCTGCAAATGGATTTTCAGCATTGATGTTTCCATGAATAGCCTGTGCAACAAACCGGGTCGCCAGCCTGGCCCTTTCAAGCAACTCCGTATCATGAGTCGCAGGCACTTCCTTATCATGCACGGCCACTCTTCTCTTGTAGTAATTATCGTTGGAAAACTGATTATTTATTGCTGTGGCTTTGTCAAACAATTGCTTTCGATCCAGGCCTTCATAACTGGCCTTCGCCCGTTCGGCGCTTTCGTTTAGCTGACAGGACAGCGTAGATATATTAATGGGTTCGGGTCCAACCACCTTCGACTCAATTGTCTTGATTTCAGTCTTGGCGACGGTAATGGCTGCTAATGAGCCGGGCGATGAAATCGATACAGTGTTTATCATGTCAATATCCCTTCCAACGTATTTCAGTACTTGCTCATCGTTCCGCAAAGGGCAGGTGCCAATCTCCATGCATCTGGTTATTGATACAACGTGCCTCACCCGTCCGTTCGAGGAACAACCGGGGATGGCGAGTTACGCCGAGCGTCCGCCGGAGTGGGGCAAGCATCTGGAGATAAGTTGTTCGTCTTGATGGCTGGAGGGGCCTTGATGGCCTCCTCGGGCTGCTCTTCTTCGTCTTCCTTGGGCTTGCGCAAACGCAGGCCGGCAAGGACTTCGAAGAGGTTGAGCAGACGTTGTGGTTTTTCGGGTTCGCCGCCGGCTTGTCGGATCCAGTCTTCCAGGCGCTCTTCGATACCTTCAGGACGCTGAGCCTGCAATATCGGTGGCAGTGACCGATAGTATTCAAGCTGCTCCTGGTAATCTTCTGGACTGCCCGATGTTTCAGCATATTTATTAAGATGGGCCACACTCGCCAGTTCCTGAAGCCTACCGGCTTCACTGAGGGCGGCTAATCTTTCATTTCTTGTGTACGGCCCTTTGTCGTCGTAGCCAATAAGCGTCAACTGATCGAGCGACAACCCGGCAAAAGGGCTTTTGGCCCCTCCGCTGCCATAGATATTCTGAGTGACGAATTGCGTCGCAAGCCTGGCCCTTGCCAGAAGTTCAGGGTCATCAGTTGCGGGGATTTCCTTGTCATGAATACTCTTTTTAAAATAGTAGTTTTCATTGGAAAACTGACGCCAAATAGTATTCGCTTTACTGCGCAATTGTTTATGGTCCAGACCTTCATAACTGGCCTTCGCCCGCTCGGCGCTTTCGTTCAGTTGGCGGGACAGCGCAGACAACTCTATGGATGCGGGGGCGACGACTTTGGCGGGCACCCTGACATTGCCGTCAGGCGTAGAACTGACAACGGGTTCAGGCCTATTCACTACAGAAGTTGATATTGCATTTATCATCTTCACATCCTTGCTCAACTGTTATGACGCCTGCCCCTTGTCATTCAAGTTGCGGGCAGGCGTATACATTGCATAGGGTTATCAACGCATCGTGAACTCAACAACCCATGAGTGATCGGCGGGATTCGTAGAACTAATCCGGGCATCACAGCGTGCACCACCACTGGAAGTCTCACTTTTATTCCATCGGGGCTGAATGGTTCCTCCACGAACGTGTGAATTGATATATGAAGTCTTGAATACACAAATTTTCGATCCTATTGTGTATCGCACAGTGGCGTTACTGATCGCTGGCGGGTAGCTGCTTGTCACGCGATAGCTGCTTACCCCTCCCCCTGCAACCTGAGCTTCAGGTGTCTGCCTGGCAGCAGACCGCGTCAAAAACTCGGCCGAAGACGCCGGACTGAATGTTGCCGGAACAGTGCCATTATTCTTGAACACAATGGTTACCTGCGGCCCGGCCTGTGCGACCCCCGCCGTTATCAGTGCTGCCAGTGCCCATGTTGCTTTCGTTAAAGTCCGTCGTTTCATAGTGATTGCCTTTTTGTTATGGAATACGAAAAAGGCTATCGCTCGGTTTTTTATTGTTCAACTGTTCGGACGGGTAGTTGACAGGCAAGCAGTTGTATTGCTGGCGTTTTTCTGGGAAAAATAGTTATCGGCGAGTAGGACATTTCTCGTTATTAAGTAAGAAAACATTAACAAATACTTAAACAACTGGCTTATGAAGCCTTGCTCCATGGAATTTCTGCTCTACCCAAGGTTGATATCATCGCCCCACACCACCACCTGACCTGTATCGCTCCATCAACCTTCGACGCCCTATCCCTGGAACACAATCATGTCCGAGCCCCTGATGATCCCCTGCCCGCACTGCAACGGGCTCAACCGTATTCCCAATGACCGCCTTGGCGATCAGCCCAAGTGTGGGCGATGCAAGGCGCCAGTGTTGTTGAGTACCTCGTTCAATCTGACCCAGGGCGACTATGCCAGCCAGATCAAGGGCGACCTGCCGTTACTGGTGGATGTGTGGGCAGACTGGTGTGGGCCGTGCAAATCCTTTGCGCCGGTCTTTGAACAGGCGGCTGCCCAGCTTGCCGGTCGTTGCCGCCTGGCCAAACTCGACAGCGACGCCAATCAGCAGTTATCCACACAGTTGGGGATTCGTTCGATTCCAAGTCTGATCCTGTTCAGGAACGGCAAGGAAGTCGCCCGTCAAAGTGGTGCATTTCCCTTGCAACAGCTGATGGCATGGTTGCGGAGTCAGAGCATTTAACGGGACCGTGCAGCACTAAACCGATTTTCCTGTAGGACTATTCCGAAACCGCTTTTCGACGCCCCTGCTGAAAGGTTTTCCACCTAGGATTTGTCGCTTCCAGAATCTATGGGCAGGGACTCTCTATGACTTTTGTAATCCGGGAAGGTGATCCAACAACCACAGGCGGTGTCGTGCTGGCGGGGTCCGCAACGCAACGGCATGCAGAACGCAGACTCGCGCGGATGGGCGATCCGGTGTGGTGCCCAACCTGTGGCACCGTCGGCTATATCGCGCAAGGCAACCCGACCTTCATCAATGAGTTCGTCGCCGTGGCAACCGACCGGCAGCGGGTGCAGTGCGTATGCCCCGATGACAACCATCGTCTGTTGGCGGTACAGCAGGACGTCCAGGCAGACATGGAAGCCAGCATCGACATCCCGGCGGAGTTTGCGGACTACGCGCAAAAATCCGCCGACAAGATCACGCTGGCCATCAAGGCCGGCACTTACCGCTCAGCGTTTGATCTGGCCCGGCACGGCAAACCATGACCACCGCCCGGCTCAGGATCAACGATGGGCGTTGTTTTCCAGTAGCGTATGCAGCTCCATGAACTGCTGCGTCAGCTTGTGGCGCGGGTCCAGATGAATCAGCGGCGTGTTGGCCTGATGGGACTCGCGCATCTTCACCGAGGCGTTGAGATAGACCGGTAGCACCGGCAGGCCTTCGGCGATCAGCTCATCGAGAATCTGCTGCGGCAGGCTGGCGCGAGGCTGGAACTGGTTGACGATGATGCCTTCCACTTCCAGTTCTTCGTTATGGTCCTCCTTGAGCTCTTCGATCTCCTTGAGCAAGCCATAAAGCGCCTGCCGGGAAAAACTGTCGCAGTCAAAAGGGATCAACACCCGATCTGCCGCGATCAACGCCGAAACTGCGTAGAAATTCAGTGCAGGAGGCGTATCAAGGTAGATCCGCTCGTAGTCCTCATCCAGCTCATCCAGCAGTTTTCGCAGCTTGTTGATCTTGTGCTTGGCCTCAAGCTTGGGCTGCAGATCAGCCAGTTCAGCAGTCGCCGTCACCACATGCAGGTTATCGAAGGGAGTTTCATAGATATCGACCTGATTCTTTTTGGCGAACGGCCCGGAAGACAGCGTTTGCTTGAAGAAGTCAGCAATCCCCATGGGGATATCATTACCCGTCAGGCCGGTCAGATATTGCGTCGAATTGGCCTGGGCGTCCAGGTCGACCAAAAGCGTTCTATACCCCTCGTGGGCGCTGACCGCTGCCAGATTGCAGGCGATGCTGGATTTGCCAACACCGCCCTTCTGATTGAACACCACGCGCCGCATGCCAAACCCCTCATTACAAGTTAAAACGGACCATCCTCTGGCCAGCGAATGCGTCCGAGTCTAGGCAATGGCTGTGACAACGGCGAGCAATTCTTTACCCGTCAGCTCGGAGGGGTCCAATCCTTGCTCCGGCCTGATCGCACCAGAATGTCTTCGCCCTTGCCGAACCCGGTTTTACGTACCTGCCACCATCCATCCGGCGCCTGCGACCTCACCACGTAGATGTTGGACTCCGGACCGCCCAGCCTGATGAGCTTGGCCCCGGAGCTGTCCATCTGGCTGGTTTTCAGCTCCATGTAACGGGAGACCTTGTCCGCCCTGGAACCCGGATTGTGTGGGTTTTTCCCGAAAAGAGTTTCCCCTAACTTCAATGGCTTCATTGAGTCTGGTGCAAGGTCTGTCACATAGACGCCAACAACATTACCCACCGACCGCCCATCAACCTCTACCGTAGAGCCACGCAGATACCCGGGCGCTGCACGGTATTCAGCCAGATGCGCGCCCGTGGTGTAGTGATACAGGTACTTGGGCCACTTCGCTTTGGGGATAACGGTTTCTATCATGGCCGCATCTACCGGGTTGGTAGCAGATCCCTTTGGCTTGCCAATGGACACCTTTGGCTCGGGAGGCTGATTACCCCCGGCAGGCGACCGTGGCAAAGGTTCACCGAGGTCACCTCTGGCTGTTACCTTTGGTGCTGTGCCCTGGGCTACAACCCATCCCGGATTAGGGCGCTTGAGAGCGGGGCCGCCCTTCGTAGCCTGGGCCCTGCCCATCGCTACCGTATGCAGACTGTTGTAAGGCCCCCTCAGCCCTTCAGGTCCGACTTCGCTGAGTTTGCTGATCATTTTTCTGAGTTCAGGAACGCTACGCTGACTTTGCAAATAACCCAGATAAGCGATCAATTCGTTTGGGGTCATATTTTTTAGAAAGCTATCCTTCCCTGCCAACGTCAGAAGCTCATCGTCAATAACGGCCGGTCCCCCGCCGGAAAGCCCCTTGTTGTAATAGCGCCAGCCACCTTGAGTATCTCTATGGACGGGCATTTGATAGGGAGCGCCTGGGTTGCGACCATTGATGACCCGCCAGCCGGGGTTATGGGTATCACTGTCATATCGAACCAGGTAGCTACGACCAGCGTCCTTGATGTAGTGGCGTGCTTCTCCTGAAGGCGACACTTTCTCGTACACGCCGTTATAGATACCGTCACGGCGCAGTACGAGCCCTGATGGAGATTTTTTCAACGCCAGCCGCGGTTCGAGGGAGGGAGCACGTTTAACAACGTTGGCCGCGTCCGGCCTTTTTGATTTCCCCCCAGAAAGACCATCAGCCAGCAATAACCCGGCCTGAACAAAGTGCGCAGCGCTGGAAGCGCTGTTTTCGCGGACAGCGCACAGGCCCTCCCGCAAAGCGTACAGGCTGCGACCCGCCGCAACAGGTAGCTGCACAGCCTTGAACGGTGTGAACTCAATGATAACGTCGGCTAACGTGCCAGCAACATTCCACGCCGTCTGCCAGTCGGCTTCTGAGGTTGACACTGTAAGCATGTCGACTTTGGCAAGCCCTTCCCGTACGCCATTTTCGTAACTTTCGCGGAAGAGGTTGCCCTTGATGACAGGGGTCGCGGCCTTCAGGGGCAGATGCCTGGACAGCAAGGTGCGCCGCATATCGGACTGTTTCTCTGCTGGCGCACGGGTGACCAGATAGTCGAGCATCCCAGGGGCCCTCAATAGCTTGTCCTTCATCTCGATCATGCTGGCGTACTCACGTAAACGCACGCCATCTGGCGCATCAGGCGTATGAACCACCAGAGCACTCACGGCCTGCCCAGACGCCGGGGCAATAATCAGAACATCGCGTAAACAAACAGTATTGAGCTCTAAACGACGGGCCTGGATACGGTGTTTTTCCACGAGCGGACGTTTGCCATCATCCACCGGATGGTCGAGCACGGCTTTCACCCACTTGAAGGCTCGATCCCGCCGTTCGGCAGGCAAGCCATCGTCAGGCATCAGATCACCCGCCATCCTGGCCTCAAGTGCATCCACCCGAAGCTGCGCCTGCATCACACGTGCATAAGCGTCGCGGCTCCATTGCCCCAAATCTGATTTCAACAAACGTTGCTCAAGAAACTGCGAATAGCTTTGACCCACGTTCAAGTCACGGACCAGGCTGAATACCTCGCCTTTGCTCAGCGCCATGACATTTGCGCCACTGGCGTCGGTAAAACGTGCGGATGACCAGAAATCCGTATCGTCAACAGCAACGTTTTCCAGGCACAACTCGGTCAGACTGCGTGTGCGAGGCTCATAACTGAACATTTCCTGATCACGAGGCTCTCCATTGACTGCAATATGCAGAAAAGGCGGCGGCTCAAAATCTGCGATTTGTACGGTGCTGCTCGTTGTCACCAGGATCTGGTCAGGGTCAACGTCAACGCCCAGTTGCACCAGCAGTTGCTGTGAGAGCTTCTGCCGGGCATAGGCCAGTAATTGATCGCGATTGGTGTACTCGGTCGCGTCAGGCAAGTCTGAAGACTGGGCCTCCTGCAGTGCTTGCCGATAGTCCTGGATGGCCGCATCCCAGGCACGTTTGTCGGCACTGGAGGCCTTTTTCATCCAGTTCGGCACCGCCGGATTTTCGCTGATTCTGCTGAGCATTTGCTGGTCTGAGCCGGGGTCGAAACAGCCACCCTGACCTTGCGCCAGAAGATTACCCACCGAAGCCCTGAGACCTGACGCATCCCGTTCGCCGTCCATGCCAAACAGCTCGCGCTCATGAGGCTCAAGCGCCGAACCAATCGCCAAAAAAAAGCTGTCGGTATTGTGTCCGAACGAGCGTGTGTCGCCATTGTTGACATCTTCGGCTGTATAAACCCCGCCGCCCGCATGCTGCAGTACAACTGTCCTGTCGTTCGGCCCTGTGGTGTTACGAGGCGGATCGCCCTTTTCGATAATCACCACATCAATATCCAGTGTTTCACTCAGCAACCTTTGCGCGCCCTCACGCGCCTGCGCATCAACGCCCGGATCGAAGGTCCTGAGGTTGAACACCCCATCGAGGTGCATATCCCTGCGCATTTGCTGCGCCGAAAGCCTCATCGCCTGTCCAAGCGTATCGGGCAGGGAGCCGTCTGCAAGCAAGGCATCGTGCTCTGTCGTAGACAGTGGATTAACCACTAGCAGCGCATCAAGCCTGGCCTTTGATAATCCAGGCTCGATGCTCTGGAGCTTGCTGATCACCGCGTTTGGGGTATGGGTACTTGCCAGCGTCCAGAACGGCGCGAACCTGTTGGCGGCACTGCTGGTAGTCGACGGCTGACCAGACAGGATACCGAGCGCGTCGAACAGTGGGGCTCGATGTTTTGTAGCGCAACCCGCAAGTTGCTCACGGACCGTAACGATCCTGCCTTCGGTCGTATCACTGCCGGGGAAGTTTCCGCCCCTGCCCAGCTCCGAGGTGCGCGGTAGTTGCTTGAATATGAGTTTCAGTAGTTGATCACGATCGCTGGCGCCCTCTGTGGAGTCTCCACTGCGGACGTATTCGCCATTGCTGCGCCGCACCAATTCGATGGCACGCTTGAAATCGCCTTCCTGCCCGTACTTCTCAAGGTAACGACCATGCTCGTTCATCACATGAATCTGATGGCCCTTGGGCCATTCGCTCAATTGCGTCAGCAACCCCAAAACCAGGCCCTCGGCACCTGTTGGCACGCTCACCTTTTGCGGTAGCGCTTCAATCAATCGGTCGATGGTGGCATCGGCCTTCATCCGCGCCCGTTGCTCGTCGGCAGCGGCGCTGTCCAGCAGTTGCTGTATCTCATCATTAATGGCCGCCACCGGGGCTGTCGGCGCGGCCGAATCGAGGGGCAATCCCGATTTTATGGGGCCAGGAACTGCGCCCATCCGGTTCCAGAGTTGTGCTGTATCAATCGGATGCAGGGCACGTGCATCAGCCACTGGAAACGTGAGCGGATCGGTCAGCCCGACAGTGGTGGCGTCATGAGGCACCTGCGCAACAGAGTCTCGCAGGGTTGGCGTATGGAGCTGAGCGTACTGGCAAAACACTTGGAGAGAGCGGGAAATCTTGTCACGAGGCTGTTTGCCCTGAGAGGCCTGTGCCGCAAGTTGCCGGGCACGTGCCTCATAGTCGGGCGGTCTTCGAGGGGCATGCCCGGTGCCTGCGTACTGGAAAGTGCTTAATGCGGCACCCAGTGCCTCGACCAGATGCCACAGGGACTGGCTCCAGGTCGGGGGTAATGCCGACAGCTGCGAAGCACGGCTCATGCTCCGCTCAATGTCCCTGAGCCCGTCGTAACTCAGTGTTCGTTCGCAAACCTGCTGTACCGTCTCGAAAGGCCTACAGGCTTTCAGCGCAGCGGCAAGGGTTTCCAGGGTCGCGGCCAGAAAATGTTCATCCTTACCCTGTGTGCTATCCAGAAGAAGGTGAATCCCCTCCTCCATGAACCAGCCCAGGTCACTTCCCTGCAGTTGATCGTAAACGTGTACTCGCGCCCGTTCCACTGCGGGCTGCTCACGACACGAGGCTGCAAAATGATCGCGAGGCGCGTTGCTGATCGTCAACACATCGCCTGAAATCACTGAGGCCTGTACAGGCGCAGAACTCCGTGGCTGGAAATGAGTACTATCGATGACTGGCGGCATAGTATTTCCGTAATTCTGGCGGTAAGAATCTCTTTAAAGATCAAGCTCGCCTGACCTGAAAAGCCGAAACGTCAACCTATTGACGGAAAATTGCAAATAGATAACAGAACACAAAATCAAACACAAATTATTGATTACACAAGAATTTTTTAGAAGTCCCGCATCTAAAGAGTGCCGCGCGTCAAGAGCTCGATGAAGGCCTCGGCCATGGGCGATTGCTGATCCTTTCGCTGTACCAGCCAGACAGCGCTGGTGGCATCAGGATCGAGCAGCGTGCGATAGACCACACCTTCAATGCGCATGCGTTGGTAGGAGGCCGGTAATACCGTTACGCCAAGCCCTGCAGCCACCAGTCCGATAATCGTCATGGCCTCCCCGGCTTCCTGGGTGAACAAGGGGCTGAACCCGGCTTCCCGTGTCAGGCTCAACAGCTGCGCATAGAGCCCGCTGCCGTAGGTGCGAGGGAAAAATACGAACGGCTCGGCGGCCAGCTCCGACAGGTACAACCCCTTTTCGCTGCCGGCAGCCAGGGGATGATCAGAGCGAATGATCGCCACCAGCGGTTCGCGCAGCAGCTCCACCGCCACCAATGAGTCAGGCAGCGGCAACGGACGCATGATGCCGACCTGCATGGATTGCTCCTCCAGTCGCTCGGCCACTTCCTTGCTGCTCATTTCCTGTAGCGCCAGATGCACGGCAGGGAACGCCTGGCGAAAGGCAAAGATGGCCTGCGGGATACCGGAGGTGAACGGTGCCGAGGCGGTGAAGCCGATTTTCAGCTCGCCAAGCTCCCCCAACTGCGCACGCCGGGCGACATCAGCGGCCTTGTCCACCTGCGCCAGCGCCAGCCGTGCCTCGACGAGGAACAACCGGCCTGCTTCACTGAGTTCAACCCGACGGTTGGTGCGCTCGAACAAGCGGGCGCCCACCTCCTGTTCCAGGGCCTGAATCTGCTGGCTCAGAGGCGGCTGCGAGATACCCAGCAACTGCGCGGCGCGCCCGAAGTGCAGCTCTTCTGCGACGGCAATGAAGTAACGCAAATGACGCAGTTCCATGGGGCCACCAATAGGTCGTTTTAGATATTAAACAGGTCGAATAATATATTGGAAAGAATCATTAGGGGGCTATATTCTTTTCCACATTGCCTGACCGGCTGTCCCTCCGAGGTCCATCGTGAAAACTGCTGCTGCACCGTCCACCGTCGCTGACGAGCCCTCTACGGTGACCGCGTCCATCCCCCTGGGCGACGCCTATATCGAAAAAGACACCCCCATGTTCATGCGCACGGTGCTGGCGCTTTTCTCTGGTGGTTTCGCGACATTTGCCCTGCTGTACTGCGTGCAGCCCATGATGCCGCTGCTGTCCAAAGAGTTCTCCATCAATGCCGCGCAAAGCAGCCTGATCCTGTCAGTTGCCACGGGCATGCTCGCCATCGGCCTGCTGATCACCGGGCCTGTCTCTGATCGATTGGGGCGCAAACCGGTGATGGTCACCGCGCTGTTTTCGGCCGCCATTTTCACCATCGCCAGCGCCTTGATGCCCGGCTGGGAAGGTGTACTGATCACCCGGGCCCTGGTGGGGCTGTCCATCAGCGGCCTGGCTGCGGTCGCCATGACCTACCTCAGCGAAGAGATCCATCCCAAGCACATTGGCCTGGCCATGGGGCTGTACATCGGCGGCAACGCCATCGGCGGCATGAGTGGCCGCGTGATCATCGGCGTGCTGATCGACTACGTCAGCTGGCACACAGCGATGTTGATCATCGGCTGCCTGGCATTGATCGCCGCGACAGTGTTCTGGAAGATTCTGCCGGAGTCGCGCAACTTCCGCGCCCAGTCGCTCAAACCTCGCAACCTGCTGGACGGCTTTGCCGTGCAGTTTCGCGATGCAGGGCTGCCATGGCTGTTCCTGACGGGCTTTCTGCTGATGGGCTGCTTCGTGACGCTGTTCAACTACATCGGCTACCGCCTGCTGGAGGCGCCGTACAACCTGAGCCAGTCCGTGGTGGGGTTGTTCTCGGTGGTTTACCTGTCGGGCATCTACAGTTCGGCGAAGATTGGCGCACTGGCTGACCAACTGGGTCGTCGCAAGGTGTTGTGGGCCGTGATCGTAATGATGCTGGTGGGGATTACCCTGACCATGTTCACACCCCTGGCCGTGGTGATCGTGGGCGTGCTGTTGTTCACCTTCGGCTTCTTCGGCGCCCACTCGGTCGCCAGCAGCTGGATCGGTCGGCGCGCCGTCAAGGCCAAGGGCCAGGCATCGTCCTTGTACCTGTTCAGCTACTACGTGGGCTCGAGTGTCGCCGGGACCGCAGGCGGTGTGTTCTGGCATTACGCAGGCTGGAACGGCATTGGCCTGTTCATCGGCGTGCTGCTGATCGCTGCGCTGCTGGTGGCGATCCGCCTGGCGAAGTTGCCGCCGTTGCAGGTGAATGTGCAGGTTTGAGTCAGGGGTTGGCACTGAAACCTCTGGCCTGGTTACCGGCACAAACAAAAACGCCCGGCATAAACCGGGCGTTTTCTTTTCATCTCACCGCGACCACGTCACTGATGGTACTGCGCCGAAAACTCGTGCACGGCCTCGATGAACGCCCCGGCATTGGCCGGATCGACTTCCGGGGTGATGCCATGTCCCAGGTTGAAGACGTGACCAGTGCCGTTGCCATAGCTGGCGAGGATGCGGGCGACTTCGCTGCGGATCGCTTCGGGGCGTGCGTAAAGCACGGTCGGGTCCATGTTGCCTTGCAGCGCGACCTTGTTGCCCACCCGACGGCGGGCTTCGCCCAGGTCGCAGGTCCAGTCCAGGCCAAGGGCATCGGCGCCGGCATCGGCGATGCTTTCCAGCCACAGGCCACCGCCTTTGGTGAACAGAATGACCGGCACTTTGCGGCCGTCGTGCTCGCGAATCAGGCCGCTGACGATCTTGCGCATGTAGGCCAGGGAGAACTCCTGATAAGCCGCAGCAGACAGGCTACCGCCCCAGCTGTCGAAGATCTGCACCGCCTGCGCACCCGCCAGGATCTGGCCATTGAGGTACGAGGTCACGGACTGAGCCAGCTTGTCCAGCAGCAGGTGCATGGCTTGTGGGTTGTCGTAGAGCATGGCCTTGGATTTGCGGAAGTCCTTGGACGAGCCGCCTTCCACCATATAGGTCGCCAGCGTCCATGGGCTGCCGGAGAAGCCGATCAGCGGCACGCGACCATTGAGTTCGCGGCGGATGGTGCTGACGGCGTCCATCACGTAACCCAGATCCTGCTGTGCATCGGGGATCGGCAGCGCTTCAATATCGGCCAGGGTGCTGACGGTTTTCTTGAAACGCGGACCTTCACCCGTTTCGAAATACAGGCCCAGGCCCATGGCATCGGGGATGGTCAGGATGTCAGAGAACAGAATTGCAGCGTCCAGCGGGTAGCGTTCAAGTGGCTGCAACGTGACTTCACAGGCGAATTGCGGGTTCATGCACAAGCTCATGAAGTCACCGGCCTTGGCGCGACTGGCGCGGTATTCCGGCAGGTAGCGACCGGCCTGGCGCATCATCCATACAGGCGTGACGTCCACGGGCTGCTTGAGCAGGGCACGGAGGAAACGGTCGTTCTTCAGGGCAGTCATGTCGGCATCCGGAGAAAAAGTGCGGGCATTTTCTCAGAGCACGACGCAAAAGGCACGGCAAGAGCCGTGCCTTTTATCTATCGAGACGATTTGTCGCGGGAGGATTGCTTTGTCACCGCCAATCCTGTGGGAGTCGAGCTTGCTCGCGAAGGCGCCCTACCTGAAAAATCATCAGTGCCTGACAAGGCTGGAATCGCGAGCAATCTCACTCCTGCAGAGGATCAGACGCCCAAGTAATCCATGATCCCTTCAGCCGCATTGCGGCCTTCGAAAATCGCGGTTACCACCAGGTCAGAACCGCGAACCATGTCGCCACCGGCGAAGATTTTCGGGTTGCTGGTCTGGTGCTTGAACTGCGCCTGCTCCGGGGCGATGACGCGGCCCTGGCTGTCGGTCTGGATGCTGAACTGCTCGAACCACGGCGCCGGGCTTGGACGGAAACCGAAGGCGATGACCACGGCGTCTGCCGGGATGATCTCTTCGGAGCCCGGGATCGGCTCGGGGCTGCGACGGCCACGGGCATCCGGCTCACCGAGACGGGTCTCGACTACCTTCACGCCTTCAACCTTGTCTTCACCAATGATGGCGATAGGCTGACGGTTGTAGAGGAATTTCACCCCTTCTTCCTTGGCGTTCTTCACTTCCTTGCGCGAGCCCGGCATGTTCGCTTCGTCACGACGGTAGGCACAGGTCACGGACTTGGCGCCCTGGCGAATGGAGGTGCGGTTGCAGTCCATCGCGGTGTCACCACCGCCCAGTACCACAATCTTTTTACCTTTCATGTCGACGAAGTCTTCCGCGGACTTTTCAAAGCCCAGGTTGCGGTTGACGTTGGCGATCAGGAAGTCGAGCGCATCGTGCACGCCCGGCAGGTCTTCACCGGCAAAACCGCCTTTCATGTAGGTGTAGGTACCCATGCCCATGAACACGGCATCGTATTCTTCAAGCAGTTGATCGACAGTGATGTCCTTGCCGACTTCGGTATTGAGACGGAACTCGATACCCATGCCGGTGAAGACTTCGCGACGATGGCTCAGTACGGTTTTTTCCAGCTTGAACTCCGGGATACCGAAGGTCAGCAGACCGCCGATTTCCGGGTTCTTGTCGAACACCACGGGCGTAACACCACCACGCACCAGCACGTCGGCGCAGCCAAGACCCGCAGGCCCCGCACCGATGATCGCCACACGCTTGCCGGTCGGAATGACCTTGGACATGTCCGGACGCCAGCCCATGGCGAACGCCGTGTCGGTGATGTACTTCTCAACCGAACCAATGGTCACGGCACCAAAACCGTCGTTGAGGGTGCAGGCACCTTCACACAGACGATCCTGCGGGCATACGCGTCCGCAGACTTCCGGCAGGGTGTTGGTCTGGTGCGACAGTTCGGCGGCGGCGAGGATGTTGCCCTCGGCCACCAGTTTCAGCCAGTTGGGAATGAAGTTGTGCACCGGGCACTTCCACTCGCAATACGGGTTACCGCAACCCAGGCAGCGGTGGGCCTGGTCGGCCGACTGCTGGGGTTTGAAGGGTTCGTAGATCTCCACGAACTCTTTCTTGCGTTGACGCAACAGTTTCTTCTTCGGATCTTTGCGCCCGACATCGATGAACTGGAAGTCATTACTTAGACGTTCAGCCATTTTTAAACCTCATCACACTTCAGGCGCATATCACTGCGGGTTGGCACGGGTGCTGGAAAGCAACGATTTCAAACTGGCAGCCTTGGGCTTGACCAACCAGAACCGACGCAGATAGTCATCGAGGTTTTCCGAAAGGTTACGACCCCACTCGCTGCCCGTCTCCTCTACGTACTCCACCAGAACGCGCTGCAAGTGGCTGCGATAAGCCTCCATCGCTTCGCCGCTGATCCGCTGGATTTCCACCAGTTCGTGGTTAACCCGGTCAACGAAGGTGTTGTCCTGGTCCAGCACGTAGGCGAAACCACCGGTCATGCCCGAGCCGAAGTTGTAGCCGGTCGGGCCCAGTACGCAGACGAAACCGCCAGTCATGTACTCGCAGCAGTGATCGCCAGTGCCTTCCACAACCGTGTGGGCACCAGAGTTACGCACCGCGAAACGCTCACCTGCCGTGCCCGCTGCGAACAGCTTGCCGCCGGTGGCGCCGTAGAGGCAGGTGTTGCCGATGATGGCGCTTTCCTGGGTCTTGAACGGGCTGCCCTTGGGCGGCACGATCACCAGCTTGCCAGCGGTCATGCCTTTACCGACGTAGTCGTTGGCATCGCCTTCCAGGTACATGTTCAGGCCGCCGGCGTTCCACACACCAAAGCTCTGACCGGCAGTGCCCTTGAAGCGGAAGGTGATCGGCGCGTTGTTCATGCCCTGGTTGCCGTGCAGCTTGGCGATTTCGCCGGAGATCCGCGCGCCGATGGAACGGTCGCAGTTGCAGATATCCATGGAGAAGTCGCCACCACTCAGGGATTCGATAGCCGGTTTGGCCAGCTCCACCATGCGCTCGGCCATCAAGCCCTGGTCGAACGGCGGGTTGCGGTCCACAAGGCTGAACTGAGGTTTGTCAGCCGGAATGTGGTCGCTGCCCAGCAGTGGGGTCAGGTCCAGGTGCTGCTGCTTCTCGGTTTCGCCCGGCAGGATTTCCAGCAGGTCGGTACGGCCTATCAGCTCCTCGAGCGAACGAACGCCCAGCTTGGCCAGCCATTCGCGGGTTTCTTCGGCCACGTAGGTGAAGAAGTTGACCACCATGTCGACGGTGCCGATGTAGTGATCCTTGCGCAGCTTGTCGTTCTGGGTCGCTACGCCGGTTGCGCAGTTGTTCAGGTGACAGATACGCAGGTATTTGCAACCCAGGGCAATCATTGGCGCAGTGCCGAAGCCGAAGCTTTCAGCCCCGAGGATGGCTGCCTTGATCACGTCCAGACCGGTTTTCAGACCACCATCGGTCTGTACCCGGACCTTGCCGCGCAAGTCGTTGCCGCGCAGGGTCTGGTGGGTTTCGGCCAGGCCGAGTTCCCACGGAGCGCCCGCGTATTTGATCGACGTCAGTGGCGATGCACCTGTACCACCGTCGTAACCGGAGATGGTGATCAGGTCGGCATAGGCCTTGGCAACGCCCGCAGCGATGGTGCCCACGCCCGCTTCAGCCACCAGTTTCACCGAAACCAGCGCAGACGGGTTGACCTGCTTGAGGTCGAAAATCAGCTGCGACAAGTCTTCGATGGAGTAGATGTCGTGGTGCGGCGGAGGCGAGATCAGCGTCACGCCCGGCACTGCATAACGCAGCTTGGCGATCAGGCCGTTGACCTTGCCGCCTGGCAGTTGACCGCCCTCGCCCGGCTTGGCGCCTTGGGCGACCTTGATCTGCAGCACGTCGGCGTTGACCAGATACTCAGGGGTTACACCAAAACGACCGGTTGCGATCTGCTTGATCTTGGAGCTGCGGATCGTGCCGTAACGCGCAGGATCTTCGCCGCCCTCACCGGAGTTGGAGCGTGCGCCCAGACGGTTCATCGCCTCGGCCAACGCTTCGTGAGCTTCCGGCGACAGGGCGCCCAGGGAAATACCGGCGGAGTCGAAGCGCTTGAGAATCTGCTCGAGGGGCTCGACCTGATCCAGGTCCAGCGGCGTATCGAGGGTCTTGACCTTGAACAGGTCGCGAATCATCGACACCGGACGGGTGTCCACCAGCGAGGTGTATTCCTTGAATTTTGCGTAGTCGCCCTGCTGCACAGCGGCTTGCAGAGTGCTGACGACGTCCGGGTTGTAGGCGTGGTATTCACCGCCGAACACGAACTTGAGCAGGCCACCTTGCTGGATCGGCTTGCGCGGGCTCCAGGCTTCGGCAGCCAGGGCTTTCTGTTCAGCTTCGATGTCGACGAAACGCGCGCCCTTGATGCGGCTTGGAACGCCACGGAAGCTCAGGTCACAAACAGCCTCGGACAGGCCGATCGCTTCGAACAGCTGCGCGCCACGGTAGGACGCAACGGTGGAGATACCCATCTTCGACAGGATCTTGAGCAGGCCCTTGGTGATGCCTTTACGGTAGTTCTTGAACACCTCGTAGAGGTCGCCCAGCACTTCACCGGTACGGATCAGATCGCCCAGCACTTCGTAGGCCAGGAACGGGTAGACCGCCGAGGCGCCGAAGCCGATCAGCACGGCGAAATGGTGCGGGTCACGGGCAGTGGCGGTTTCGACCAGGATGTTACTGTCGCAACGCAGACCTTTTTCGGTCAGGCGGTGGTGCACAGCGCCGACAGCCAGGGAGGCGTGGACGGGCAGCTTGCCTGGCGCGATATGACGGTCGGTCAGGATCAACTGGCTACGACCGGCGCGCACGGCTTCCTCAGCCTGGTCGGCGATGTTGATCACCGCGGCCTCAAGGCCGATGCTCTGGTCGTAGTTCAGGTCGATGATCTGCCGCTCGAAGCCTGGCAGGTCGAGGTTCATCAGCGAGCGCCACTTGGCCGGCGAAATGACCGGCGAGCTGAGGATTACGCGCGAAGCGTGTTCCGGCGACTCCTGGAAAATGTTGCGCTCGGCACCGAGGCAGATTTCCAGCGACATGACGATGGCTTCACGCAGCGGGTCGATCGGCGGGTTGGTCACCTGCGCGAACTGCTGGCGGAAGTAGTCGTAAGGCGAGCGTACGCGACGCGACAGCACGGCCATCGGCGTATCGTCACCCATCGAACCTACGGCTTCCTGGCCTTGCTCGGCCAATGGACGCAGCACCTGATCACGCTCTTCGAACGTAACCTGGTACATCTTCATGTATTGCTTGAGCTGGTCAGCGTTGTAGAAAGCCGAACCGTGGTCGTTGTCTTCCATGGTCGCCTGAATGCGCAGGGCACTCTTGCGCAGCCATTGCTTGTACGGATGACGCGACTTCAAGCGGTTGTCGATAGCATCGGTGTTCAGGATCTGGCCGGTTTCGGTGTCCACGGCAAAGATCTGGCCCGGACCGACACGGCCCTTGGCGATGACGTCTTCAGGCTTGTAGCCCCAAACGCCGATTTCCGACGCCAGGGTGATGTAGCCGTTCTTGGTAGTGACCCAGCGCGCTGGACGCAGACCGTTACGGTCGAGCAGGCATACCGCGTGGCGACCTTCGGTCATCACGACGCCAGCCGGGCCATCCCACGGCTCCATGTGCATGGAGTTGTACTCGTAGAACGCCCGCAGATCGGGGTCCATGGTTTCAACGTTCTGCCACGCAGGCGGAATCAGCATGCGCACGCCACGGAACAGGTCGATGCCGCCGGTCACCATCAGCTCAAGCATGTTGTCCATGCTGGAGGAGTCGGAGCCTACGCGGTTGACCAGCGGGCCCAATTCGTCCAGATCAGGGATCAGTTCGTTGGCGAACTTGGTGCGACGCGCCTGGGCCCAGTTGCGGTTGCCGGTAATGGTGTTGATCTCGCCGTTGTGGGCGAGGAAACGGAACGGCTGAGCCAGCGGCCACTTGGGCAGGGTGTTGGTGGAGAAGCGCTGGTGGAAGACGCAAATGGCCGTTTTCAGACGTTCGTCACCCAGGTCCGGGTAGAACTGCTGCAAATCGGCCGGCATCATCAGGCCTTTATAGATGATGGTCTTGTGCGAAAAGCTACAGATGTAGTGATCGGTGTCAGCGGCGTTGGCCACCGACGAGCGACGACGGGCGCTGAACAGCTTGATCGCGAATTCCTGATCGCTCAGGCCTTCACCACCGATGAACACTTGCTCGATGGACGGCAGGCGCTCAAGGGCCAGGCGGCCGAGCACGCTGGTGTCGATCGGCACTTCGCGCCAGCCCACCAATTGCAGGCCAGCGGCGAGAATTTCGCGATTCATGTTATCGCGGGCGACCTGCGCCTTGGCCGTGTCCTTATTCAGGAACACCATGCCAACGGCGTACTGCTTGGGCAGATCGCTGCCGAAATGCTCCTTGGCGACGGCGCGCAGGAACAGATCAGGCTTCTGAATCAGCAGACCACAACCGTCGCCGGTCTTGCCGTCGGCATTGATGCCGCCACGGTGGGTCATGCAGGTCAGGGCTTCGATAGCCGTCTGCAACAGGTGATGACTGGGTTCGCCTTGCATGTGGGCGATCAGGCCGAAACCACAGTTATCCTTGAATTCATCTGGATGGTACAGACCTGCTTTCATAGACACTTTCTCACCAGGCTGCCTCTTAATAGAGACAAATTTCTTTTCAATTCAATCAGTTACCGTCCACGCCGAACGTACGCCAGCTTTGCGGGGGCAAAAGGGAGGTCATTGTACACACCGACACAAAGCCTCACAAATTTAACGACGAACAGTCGAAAATCCGTGTCGCTTTTATGAAAGTTTTAAAGCTGGATAGTGTGCTAGTCAAAGCTTTTTTGCGAGCTTGACCAATTGCGCCCCGAATTTTATGTGGTGTCTGAGACGCAGACACCACAAGGCGCGCTGCACATTGGCAGCACGCTCAAGCGGTCATTCGGGGGTGCTGGGTGAGCGGCCTGGATAAGGCCGCTACGACATCAGCGAGTTGCGGCCAGTTCCTGTTGGATGCTGGCGACAGTACGAGGCCAAGGTTTACCAGCCTGAACCTTGGCTGGCAATACCTTGATAGCGGCAAGTGCGGCATTACGATCGGCAAAACTGCCGTAGGTCACGACGTACAGGGGCTTGCCCTGCAGCGTTTTCTTGAAATAACGGTACTCACCGCCCTGCTCTTTAACGAACGCCTGAGCAGTGGCTTCCGAGCTGGTGCCCAGGATTTGCACCACATAGTGCGCCGGTGCCTGACCTGCGTACCAGCTGCCGCCCGCGGCATGGGCAACCGGGGCCGGTGCTGGCTTGGCCGCGGCAACCGGTTTCTCTACAGGCTTTTCAACTGGCTTGGGCGCAGGCTTGGCAACGGCAACACGTGCAGGCTCTGGAGCACGGGTGATAGGCGGCTTGGCGGCTGCGACGGGAGCCGCAGCTACAGGCCGCGCCGGCGCCGGCGCAGGAACCGGTGCAGGGCCAGCCATGGTGCCAGGAGGCGGTGCGGTGGTGGTCACAGTCGGTGGGTGGGCAGCGCCGCCGGGCGAACCGACATCATCACCGTCCGGGTCACCGCCGCCACCTGCAGCCTCAGCCAGCGGGCCGCGCATCACTGGCTGCGAATTACCGACCAACGGCAATGGCATCGGCTGCGAGTTGCCGGCGAACTCAATGGCCGGGCCGCCATTGTTCGACTGCTCGGTGGTTGGCTTGCCCTGCCCCAAAGGCAGCTGCGCCTGAGAGGTCGCAGGTGTAGCAGGCGCGGTGACGTTGTTGCCGCCACGGCCCGGCATCAGCCAGGCGGCCAGTACCCCGACCACCACCACTGCACCTAAAGCCAATACGTGTTTCTTCGGCATCTTGAACCCCATACTAGGACGCTTGACCGCTGTGCGGCTGGCGATCATCGCTTCAATCATCGAATCCCGGGCGACCTGGTTGATCGTGCCCGGCCATCCGTTGGAATGTTCGTGAATATCGGTAATCTGCTCGGCCGTGAACAGTTCGATGCCTTGTCCGGCACCGTCCAGACGCTGCCCCAGATATTCCCGGGTTTCTTCTTCGGTGTACGGTTGCAGCTCGATAACGTGAAAGCGCTCTTCCTCGCTTTCGGCATCGGCACACAACTGGTCCAGACGGTCGATCAGTGACGCCTCGCCGAACAGGAACACATGCGGACGGCCCTCAGGCGTACCTGCAGCCAATTCCAACAGGGCTTCGAGTGCCGATTCGCCCAATTGTTCGGCGTCGTCCACCAACAAATAAACTTCCTGGCCGGTCAGCGCCAGTTGCACCACCTGGGACAGGATGGTGCGGATTTCAGGCTGCGCCACGTTCAGCGCCTGGGCGACCTGACGCATTACTCCGGCAGCATCGCTGGCGCCACGGGCCGAAACCACCACGCTTTGTACCGATTGCTTGTTGGTGCTGGCGACCAGCGCCTGACGCAACAGGGTCTTGCCGCTGCCGTTAGGGCCGGTGACGACCAGCAGCAACTGGCTGTAACGCGCCAGGTGGTGCAACTGGCCCAGCACCGGTTTGCGCTGGGCAGGGAAAAACTTGAAGCCAGGCACCCGCGTAGCAAAGGGGTCATGACTCAACTGGTAATGGCCGAGAAAGGCCTCGTCGGCGTGCAAACTAGTCATGGATTATTCATTAGCCTCTGAGCTGATCCACAAGGGCGCGGTAGTCCGCAACCAGCGTGGCCTGTAGTACTTCTTTTGGATAATCGTCAGTCACTACCGCCTCGCCAATCCGGCGCAAGAGCACCAGGCGCAGGCGGCCGTCGATTACCTTCTTGTCGATTGCCATGTGTTCGAGGAAATTGTATTCGGTCATGTCTTCTGGCGGCACGACAGGCAGGCCGGCACGCTGGAACAGACGGATGCCCCGATCACGCTCCTGGGTGGTGATCCAGCCCAGGCGCGAGGACATTTCCATCGCCATGACAGTCCCGGCAGCCACGGCCTCACCGTGCAGCCAGACGCCATAGCCCATGTGGGTTTCGATGGCGTGGCCAAAGGTGTGACCCAGGTTCAGCGTGGCACGGATACCGGACTCGCGCTCGTCAGCACCGACCACCAATGCCTTGGCCAGGCAGGAGCGCTCGATAGCGACGGTCAATGCGGCCTGATCCAGACCACGCAGTGCGTCGACGTTTTCTTCAAGCCAGGTCAGGAAAGGCTCGTCGTGTATCAAGCCGTACTTGATGACTTCAGCCAGGCCGGCGGACAGTTCACGCGCAGGCAGGCTGTTGAGGGTACTGGTATCGATCAGCACGGCCTGCGGCTGATAGAAGGCCCCCACCATGTTCTTGCCCAGCGGGTGGTTGATCCCGGTCTTGCCGCCCACCGAAGAGTCCACCTGGGACAACAGCGTGGTCGGCACCTGAATGAAATCCACACCGCGCTGATAGCAGGCAGCCGCAAAACCCGCCATATCGCCGACAACGCCACCGCCCAGGGCAATGATCGTGGTGCGACGGTCATGCCGAGCGGTCAACAGGGCATCGAAGATGGTTTGCAGGGTTTCCCAGTTCTTGAATGCTTCGCCATCAGGAAGCACCACCGGCAAGACGTTGTAGCCCGCCAGCGTATGGGTCAGCCGCTCCAGATAGAGCGGCGCAACGGTTGCGTTGGAAATGATCGCGACCTGACGCCCGGCGATGTAGGGCGCCAGTAGTTCCAGGCGGTCCAGCAAGCCTTCGCCAATGTGAATCGGGTAGCTACGCTCGCCAAGCTCGACCTTAAGTGTCTGCATGTGTCCCCACATTGATTAACGATTGAGCGCCTGTGCGCCTGCATCGACGATAGCTATATGCCACGTCATGACTCTGTTCCGATGGTGGCCGAGGATAACGCATTTCTGCCTGCGCTTTAACGGGGAGGAAGCTCAGCCAGGCGCGCCAGTATCTCAAGAACTACCATGCGCGGCGGGCGCTCGTCAGTTTCGATGACCAGATCGGCGATTTCCCGATAGAGCGGGTCGCGCAACTCAAACAGCCCACCCAGCACCTTGGCAGGATCTCCGGTGCGCAGCAGCGGGCGGTTACGATCACGGCCCGTGCGGCCGACCTGCTGCTCGACGGAAGCGTGCAGATACACCACGCGCCCGCCAGCATGCAGCGCCTGACGATTTTCGCTGCGCATCACGGCGCCACCACCGGTCGCCAGGACGACGCCGTCGCAAGTACACAGCTCGGCAATGACGGCCTGTTCGCGGTCACGAAAGCCTGGCTCGCCTTCCTTGTCGAAAATCCACGGGATATTAGCCCCCGTGCGCAGTTCGATTTCCTTGTCGGAATCCTTGAACGGCAACCGAAGCTCTTTAGCAAGCAAACGGCCGATGGTGCTTTTGCCAGCCCCCATCGGCCCTACAAGTATTAAATTTCGCACAGAATCAACGGCTCGCAGCAATTCCCGGGTTGCTCATGATACGCGGAGTCAGGAATACCAACAGCTCGTCTTTGCTTTCCGAGACCACGTCCCGGCGAAAAAGACGTCCCACGTACGGCACATCGCCCAAAAATGGCACTTTGTCGACGACTTTGCTCTGCGTGTTGGAGAACACACCGCCGATGACCACGGTTTCGCCGTCATTGACCAGCACCTTGGCGTTGACTTCGTTCTTCTTGATCGGTGGCACGTTGTTGAGCACGTTCTGGTAGTCCGGCTCATCCTTGGTAACTTTCACTTCCATGATGATCCGGTTGTCCGGCGTGATCTGTGGCGTCACCTCCAGAGACAGCGAGGCCTCCTTGAACGACACCGAAGTCGCGCCGCTGGAACTCGATTCCTGGTAAGGGATTTCCGTACCCTTGAGGATCTTTGCGGTTTCCTTGTCAGCGGTCACAACTTTGGGCTGGGAGACCACTTCACCGTTACCGGTCTTCTCCATGGCGCTGAGTTCCAGGTCCAGCAAGGTATTGTTGGTGATAAAGGAAATGCCAATCCCGGAGGTCGCGTTCTGCGCCCCCAGATCCACGAACGGCGCACTGGTGCTCTGACCTGTAGCCGTGGTCGGCGTCGCAGTACCACCATTGGTGGTGAAGTTGCCGCTCTTGGTGCTGCCGCCCCAACGTACGCCCAGGGATTTGCTGTAATCGACGTTGGCCTCGACGATCCGGGCCTCGATCATGACCTGACGAACCGGGATATCGAGCTGGGCGACGATGCGACGCAGCTCATCCAGGCGGTCCTGGGTCTGGTAGGCAATGATGTTGTTGGTCCGCTCATCCACAGTGATGGAACCGCGCTCTTCGGTTTTCGCTTCGGCACTGGTCACCGACTGGAACAGCTTGGCGATATCCGCGGCCTTGGCGTAGTTGACCTGCAGCAACTCACGACGCAGCGGCGCAAGCTCGGCAATCTGCTTGAGGGACTCCAGCTCCTGGCGTTCGCGGGCTGCAATCTCGTCAGCGGGCGCTACCAGCAACACGTTGCCGATCTTGCGCTTGTCCAGGCCTTTGGTCTTGAGCACCAGATCCAGCGCCTGATCCCACGGCACGTTCTGCAGGCGCAAGGTAATGCCGCCCTGGACCGTGTCACTGGCCACCAGATTGAGGTTGGTGAAGTCGGCAATCAGTTGCAGCACCGAACGCACGTCAATGTCCTGAAAGTTCAGCGACAGCTTTTCCCCGGTGTAGACCGGTTTCTCGGCGTTGCGACGCTCCAGGTCTTCGGTGGTCAGGGGGCGAACGCTGATGGTCAGCTTGTTCTCGCTCTGGTAAGCCGAATAATCGAAAGCGCCCGACGGCTCGATGCTGATGCTGGTCTTGTCACCCGTCAGGCTGGCGTTGACGAACTGCACGGGGGTGGCGAAATCCTTCACATCAAGGCGCACGCGCAGCGCTTCCGGCAGTTGAGTCTTGGCGAAATCAACACGGATCTTGCCACCCTGCTCCTGAATATCAGGCGCAACGCTTGGGTCGCTAAGTTCGATGATCACGTTGCCTTCACCCAGCTCGCCGCGCTGGAAGTCGATATTCTTGATCGCCTTGCCAACCGGCGTGTAGGCCTTGGGCCTGGCTGGCGTCGGAGGTGGCACCGAGACACGGGCCGCGCCTTTTGCCGTGCCTGGCTGGGAAGCCTGCACCGCTGTCGCGCCCTGCCCTACGACCACGAACAGGTTATTGCCTTCGACACGGGTGCTGTACGGCGCCAGGTTGGTCATGTTGATGATCACACGGGTGCGATCCTGCGCCTGCACCACGACAACGCCACGGGCATTGCCCATGCCCAGCTCGCGACTTTTGGTCGCCAACTGACTGGTCACCCCAGGCAAGTCCAGCGCAATGCGCGCAGGCTGCTCAGTGGTATAGCCACGGGGCACTGGCACCGGCGCGTCAAAGGTCAGCTTCAGCTCAACCCGGTCGCCCGGCAAAGCTGCGACATCCAGCGTCTTGAGGTTGGCCGCCTGGAGAATCGGTGAAAGCATCGCCATCCATAGCGATACGCCGATAATCGAGAAAATCCTGGTCATGATCGTTTTCCGTTTTGCAGACGCGAAGGTGTTTTGCATGCTTGGCCTTGCCCACTTCATGAGCGTTCTTTAAGGGAAATCGTGCGCGGCCTTTCCAGCCATGCCCCCTCTCCATCAGGAACTATTTCCACGACATCAACCTGTGAATCACTGATGGACACGATGCGCCCATTGTTGCGGCCCAGATAATCCCCGACCTTCACGCGATGGACGCCACCGGCGCCTTGCAGCAGGGCAAAGGTGCCCGTCGCATTGGCAAGGGTGCCGACCATTTCGAACGATTCGATATTGAAGCCTTCCAGGAACTGTTTGACCCGCGCCTCGTCCGGCTTGACCAGCCGCGAACCCTTCTGACGATTGACCAGATCCACCTTGACCGGCGGCTGAAAGGGGCTGCGCAGGGCGGCGGCGTTATAGGTAAACGCCTCGTAGGCCCGGAACTTGGGCAATGGCTCGATCACACCTGTAGGCCGCGCGCGGACCTGGGTCATGAAAGCCTGCAGGTCGCCGAAGTCATGGTCATCGCCACAGCCGGCAAGCCCCGCCAACACCACACTGACGCACAGCAATCGCGCCGCCCTCATTTCTGTAGCCCTTTATCGTTGTAGCGGTAGGTCTTGGCCAGAATGCTCATGCGCAGCTTCGCCGGATTCTTTGCATCCACCGGTTTGATCTCGAAGTCGTGCAGTGTGACGATGCGCGGCAGGCTGGCGACACCACTGACGAACGTCGCCAGGTCGTGGTAGGCCCCCGTCACGGTGATCTGGATGGGCAGCTCGATGTAGAACTGCTGGGTCACTTCCGGCAGCAGCTTGATTTCTTCGAACTCCAGACCGCTACCCAGCCCCGTGCGAGTGATGTCTTCCAGCAGGCCCGGCACTTCGGTGTCACTGGGCAACTGCCGCAACAACGCACCGAAGGTGTTTTCCATTTCCTTCATTTGCGTTTTATAGGCTTCAAGGTTCGCCGCCTGGAACGCCTTGTTCGAGAACTGATCCTTGAGCGATACCTCGCTGGCCCGGGCACGATCAAGCTGATCTTCGAGGTCCTTGATATAGAAGTTGTAACCCAGGGCCAGGACCAGAATCAGCAGCAACGCACCGGCAATGGTCTTGACCGCCGCCGGCCAGGAGCCGACGTTGTTCAGGTCCAGTTCGTTGATATCGATCTTGCGCAGGCCATCCAGCCACTCTCTCGGGCTCATGGCTTGACTCCTTCAACAGCGGGCTGAACCTGTTTGACGGTCAACTGGAACGTATTGGCCGGGTCCGTCGAGCCTGGCGTGGCAGCAGCCCCCGTGGCGCCTGGCACGTTTGCCTTGACCTCGGTCAGGCTTGGCGCGTGCAGCCAGTCGGAAGCATCCAGGTTACGCATCAGGTCCGAAACCCGGTTGTTGGACTCAGCCACACCGCTGATGCTGATGAGCTTGTCGACCATCTTCACCTGATTGAAATACACGCCATCGGGCAAGGTGCGGGCCAGTTGATCGAATACGCGACCAATAATCGGCCGGTTGCCTTGCAGGTCCTGGATGATCTTCATCCGCTCCAGCAACTGCTTGCGGCGCGCCTTCAACTCGCTGATCTCCTTGATCCGTGCATCGAGCTGGACGATTTCTTTCTGGATGTAGGCGTTGCGGGCGGTCTGATGATCGATGGCGCCACTGATGTACTGGTCGGTCAGCAGAATGAAACCCACAGCAGCGACCAACACACCCGCCAGCGCCGTCAGGAAACGCTTCTTGCGCTCTTCACGCAGCTGCTCACGCCAGGGTAAAAGGTTGATCCGTGCCATCAGTCAAAGCTCCTCAACGCCAGACCGCACGCGATCATCAAGGCGGGAGCATCGCTGGCCAGGGCTCCGGCGTTGACCTTGGCGCTCAACGCCATGTCGGCAAACGGGTTGGCCACCAGCGTCGGCGTACCGATGCGCTGCTGAATCAAATGATCAAGGCCGGAGATCGACGCCGTACCGCCCGCCAGCATGATGTAGTCCACGGCGTTGTACTGGCCGGCTGCAAAGAAGAACTGCAGCGAGCGCGACACCTGCTGTACCACTGCATCCTTAAACGGCTGCAGCACCTCGCTGATATAGTCGTCGGGCAAGCCGCCCTGCTTCTTCGCCAGCCCCGCCTCTTCCATGGACAGGCCGTAGCGACGCTGAATTTCCTCGGTCAGCTGGCGCCCACCGAACAATTGTTCGCGGGTATAGATGATGCGGCCTTTGTGCAGCACGCTGAGGGTGGTCATGGTCGCGCCGATATCCACCACAGCGACCGTCAGTTGATCATGGTCATTGCCCAACTGGGCAGACAACAAGCCAAACGAGCGCTCCAGCGCGTAGGCTTCGACATCCACAACCTTGGCGTTCAGCCCTGCCAGCGCGAGCGCGGCTTCACGCACTTCGACGTTCTCTTTGCGACAGGCGGCCAGCAGGACTTCGACGCGCTCGGGGTTGCGCACCGAATAGCCCTGCACTTCGAAATCGATGGCGACTTCTTCCAGCGGATAGGGAATGTACTGGTCAGCTTCGATCTTGAGCTGGCTTTCCATGTCGTCATCGGAAAGCCCGGCGTCCATCTCGATGGTCTTGGTAATGACCGCAGAACCTGCCACCGCCACTGCCACGCCCTTGACGTTGGTATTGGCCTTTACGAGCACCCGCGACAAGGCATGACCGACCCCTTCGAGCTCGGCGATGTTTTTTTCAACCACGGCATTGGCCGGGAGCGGTTCGACCGCATAGGACTCGACTTTGTAACGTGTGCCGGAACGACTCAACTCAAGGAGTTTTACCGAGGTGGAGCTAATATCGATCCCTAGAAGGGTATTGGCCTTCTTACTGAAGAGTTCGAACACAACCTATTTCCTATGAGTTTCCGTCACTTACGGATTTTTTATTGTCCAATGCCGCTGTCGGCGTGCTTGACAGTAGCGCAAATAACGCTCGGGGACGAAAAATGCTTATAATGCCCAGCGTTTTTTTCGTATAGCGAAGCTTCAAGGCGTGTTCATTTGTAAATGCCTGCGCTTAACTCATTCTTTTTTCTGGAAATCCAAAAGCCTTGATACGCCTGCTGAAGTTTTTCTGGTGGTCCTTCGTCGCTGTCATCTGCGGGCTGCTGCTCGTTTTAAGCGGTGCATTCCTCTATCTGAGCCCCAACTTGCCCTCGGTGGATGCGCTGCGAAGCATCCAGCTGCAGATTCCGCTGCGGGTTTATAGCAGTGATGGCAAGCTGATTGCAGAATTTGGTGAAATGCGTCGCTCCCCGATTCGATTCGCCGACATTCCCCCCAATTTCATCAACGCCCTTTTGTCAGCTGAAGATGACAATTTCGCCAACCACTACGGCGTCGATCCCAGCAGCCTGATGCGTGCCGCCACACAATTGGTGAAGAGCGGTCACATCCAGTCAGGCGGCAGTACCATCACCATGCAGGTCGCGAAAAACTTCTTCCTGACCAGCGAGCGCAGTTTTTCGCGCAAAACCAACGAAATCCTTCTTGCCCTGCAAATCGAGCGCCAACTCACCAAGGACGAGATCCTTGAGCTGTACGTCAACAAGATCTACCTGGGCAACCGTGCCTACGGGATCGAGGCGGCGGCGCAAGTCTATTACGGAAAATCCATTCGCGACCTGAGCATCGCCCAGATGGCTATGATCGCCGGTCTGCCGAAAGCACCGTCACGTTTTAACCCACTCGCCAACCCGGTCCGCGCCAAAGAGCGACGGGACTGGATTCTGGGGCGTATGTACAAATTGGGCAAGATCGACCAGAGCGCTTATCAAGTAGCGCTGGCCGAGCCGATCAACGCCAGCTACCACGTGCCGACGCCGGAAGTGAACGCGCCGTACATCGCCGAAATGGCACGCGCCGAAATGGTCGGTCGTTACGGTGCCGAAGCCTATACCGAAGGCTTCCGCGTCACCACTACCGTGCCGAGCGATCTACAGGAAGACGCCAACACTGCCGTCCAGGAAGGCTTGATCGAATACGACCAGCGCCACGGCTATCGCGGCCCTGAAAGCCGTTTCGCAGGCATGACTCGCGATGGCTGGGTACAGGAACTGCTCAAGCAGCGTCCGATCAGCGGTCTTGAGCCGGGCATCGTCAGCCAGGTCGACAAGAACGGCCTGCACGTCCTGACCCGCACCGGCGATAAAGAAGAACTCGTTGCCTGGGACACCATGAAGTGGGCGCGTCCATACCTGAACACCAACAGCCTGGGTGCGGCGCCGAAACAACCTTCGGACGTAGCCCATGTGGGCGACCTGGTGCGCCTGCAGCGCCAGCCGGACGGTTCGTTGAAGTTCAGCCAGATCCCGGTTGCCCAGAGCGCCCTGGTATCGCTTGACCCGCAAAATGGTGCGATTCGTGCGCTGGTCGGTGGCTTCGCCTTCGAGCAGAGCAACTACAACCGCGCCCTGCAAGCCAAGCGTCAGCCGGGCTCCAGCTTCAAGCCGTTCGTCTATAGCGCGGCACTGGATAACGGCTTCACCGCCTCCAGCCTGGTCAACGACGCACCCATCGTGTTCGTCGACGAGAACCTGGACAAGGTCTGGCGTCCGAAGAACGACACCAACACCTTCCTGGGCCCGATCCGTCTGCGCGAAGCGCTGTACAAGTCGCGTAACCTGGTCTCGATCCGCCTGCTGCAGGCACTGGGTGTCGAGAGCACGATCAACTACATCACGCGCTTTGGCTTCAACAAACAGGACCTGCCGCACAACCTGTCGCTGGCCCTGGGCACTGCAACCCTGACGCCGATGGAAATCGTCACGGGCTGGAGCGCCTTCGCCAACGGTGGCTACAAAGTCTCGCCGTACCTGATCCAGAAGATCGAGAACCGTGATGGCGCCACCCTGTTCGAAGCCAACCCGCCTAGCGTACCGGCCCACGACACACGCCCTGTGGCGGTTACCGACACCTCGGCATTTGCAGTGACGGACGGCCCGGCGCTGACCACCGCGAACTCGACCACACCGACAGCCGCCCCAGCGACTCCGGCACCGGGCGAGCCACAGGTGCCAGCGGTTGCCGAGCGCATCGTTGACGGTCGCACAACCTACATCCTCAACAGCATGCTGGAAGATGTGATCAAGAAAGGGACGGGGCGTCGCGCCCTTGCCATGAACCGTCCGGACATCGCCGGCAAGACCGGTACCACCAACGACTCCAAGGATGCGTGGTTCACCGGTTACAACGGCGACTACGTGACCACGGTCTGGACGGGCTTCGATCAGCCGGAAAGCCTTGGCCGCCGCGAGTTTGGTGGCACCGTCGCCCTGCCGATCTGGATGAACTACATGAGCGCCGCCCTCAAAGGCAAGCCGCCCCATGTACAAGCCGAGCCGGATGGCATCCTTAGCCTGAGGGTCGACCCGATCAGCGGCCGCGCCGCCACACCAAGCACGCCGAACGCGTTCTTCGAGCTGTTCAAGAGCGAAGACACACCGCCAAGCGTGAATGAAATCGGCGGCGGCAGCACCGCACCGGGCAGCCCGCTGCCAGCAGACGAATCGGCGCCGATCGATCTGTTCTGACCCTGGACCGAGGCGGCACATTCGCGAGCAAGCTCGCTCCCACATCTGTGTGAGCGAGCTTGCTCGCGAAGGCGGCCTGACAGGCACCCGGTTTCTTTCAGCCAGACACAAAAAAGCCCTGCATCGCTGCAGGGCTTTTTGTTGTCGCGGGCTTAGCAATCAGCCTTTGAAAACGTCATCAACGCTTTTCAGCGGGTAGTGCTTCGGATACGGCAGGGTTGCCACACCGCTTTCGATAGCAGCTTTAGCAACTGCATCGGAGATCAGGCCCAGCAGACGTGCGTCCATTGGTTTCGGAATGATGTACTCACGACCGAATTCCAGCTTGATACCGCCGTAGGCGTCGCACACTTCCTGAGGAACTGGCAGCTTGGCGATTTCACGCAGGGCGTTGGCGGCTGCGATCTTCATTTCTTCGTTGATGCGCTTGGCACGAACGTCCAGGGCACCACGGAAGATGAACGGGAAGCCCAGCACGTTGTTGACCTGGTTCGGGTAGTCCGAACGGCCGGTCGCCATGATCACGTCGCTACGGGTAGCGTGAGCCAGCTCAGGGGAGATTTCCGGATCAGGGTTCGAGCACGCGAACACGATCGGATCCTTGGCCATCAGCTTCAGGTTGTCGGCGCTCAGCAGGTTCGGACCCGACAGGCCTACGAATACGTCGGCACCGTCGAGGGCATCGGTCAGCGTGCGCTTGTCAGTGGCGTGAGCGAATACCGCCTTGTACTGGTTCAGATCGGTACGGCCAGCGTGAACCACGCCAGTACGGTCGATCATGAAGATGTTCTCGATCTTCGCGCCCATGCTCACCAGCAATTTCATGCAGGAGATGGCCGCAGCGCCAGCGCCCAGGCAGACGATTTTAGCTTCGTCCAGGGTTTTGCCGACGATTTCCAGTGCGTTGATCATGCCGGCTGCGGTAACGATCGCGGTGCCGTGCTGGTCATCGTGGAAAACCGGGATGTCGCACTGTTCGATCAGCGCTTTCTCGATTTCAAAGCACTCAGGCGCCTTGATGTCTTCAAGGTTGATGCCACCGAAGGTGATGGAAATACGCTTCACGGTATCGATGAAGGCCTGCGGGCTTTCGGAGTCGACTTCGATATCGAATACGTCAATGCCAGCAAAACGCTTGAACAGAACGCCCTTACCTTCCATCACTGGCTTGGAAGCCAATGGACCGAGGTCACCCAGGCCAAGAATGGCAGTGCCATCGGAGATGACGGCTACCAGATTGCCCTTGCCGGTGTACTTGTAGGCAAGCTCAGGATCACGGGCAATTTCGCGCACCGGTTCGGCCACGCCTGGGCTGTAAGCCAGGGCCAGATCGCGGGCTGTCGCGGTAGGTTTGGTGAGTTCTACGCTCAGTTTCCCCGGGCGAGGATTGGCGTGATAGTCGAGAGCGGCAGTTTTCAAATCTGACATGGGGGCATTCCGCTTTTTTATGCTGTGGGAAGACGGACCGCCGAGGATACGCAACTAGCAAAGTCCTAACAAGACTGGTCGGTCACTACTGTCAAGAGGCGGGGGATAAGACTTTAGCCCAGTAACCACATAAAACAAGGCGCTGACTGTTCACAATCCCTGCGACAAATTGTCCACAGATTATAGGCTGCTCAGCCTGAGCATCGCCGGGTGAGTCACCGGCATCATCCAGCGCGCCTGCCCGGGTTTCAGGCCACCGCGACGGGAGCGATCCACCACCCAGCCACGCGCCTCGACTTGCCGGCCCTTGAGCCGCTGCAACAGCGAGTTATCGAATTCACCCACCAGCTCAGGGGCGATGCGCAGCACCAGCGCGCCGTCAAACTCGATCCAGACGCCACCGCCATTGCGCTGCACATCCGTGACCTTGCCGGACACCAGTGCGAAACCGCCACGGTCGATCTGGCTTGCAGGCTGCACCGGCGATTGACGCCACAGCCCCAAACCCGCCTGACGCGCAGTATTCTCGGCGGCCTGCTGGCAATCGACCAACGCCACGTTCGGTGACACCGCCACCAGATAACCCAGCCCTTCGGCCAGCAACTGCGCTTCCAGGTTGGCGCCATCACTGGCGTAGACATTGGCGAGTGTGCGGCCGTAGTGATCCTTGGCCTGCTCACCCACGCGCAAACGGACCTGGCCGTTGCTTTGATCCACCAGGGTTTGCAACCGGCGTTTGGCCGTTTCGGCAAAAGGCTCGGCGCTCTGGCCTTTCTTGCCGGTCTCCGGCGCATTGATACCGATCATCCGCACGCTGCGCCCATCGACCAGCCGCACGGTGTCGCCATCAACGACCCGTTGCACTTGAGCCACGGGCAGCGACGCAGGGGCCGGGCACAGGGCATGCGCGGTTGCCAGCCAAATCGCGGACACAAAAAAGGCGCCCGCAAGGGACGCCTTCTTAAGCAGTCTGGAAAAGCCCATCGGACCGTCCAGAGCCACTGTCTTACTGTGCAGCGGTCTTGGTTGCGCCGAACGCACCGAAACGCGACTTGAACTTGTCGACACGGCCGCCAACGTCCAGAGTCTTCTGCTTACCGGTGTAGAACGGGTGGCATTCGTTGCATACGTCCAGGCTCAGAGGCTTGGCGAGAGTCGAACGAGTCTTGATGACATTGCCGCAGCTGCAAGTTGCGTCAATGGCTTCGTAAACTGGATGGATATCAGCTTTCATGGGTATTTCCTCGGGCTAGCGTGCCGCCACTCAACACTATTGTTGAATACCGCACGTAATTAGGCTGCGGATACTACCAGACATCGCCAATGACGCAAGCGAACGTTTGAACCGGCCGTCTGCTAAGATCCCTGCCTTCGTCACATACCGTAACAGGGAAACCCCGCGTGCCCGACGCCATTCTGCGCCTCGCCCTGCCCTCGCCGCTTCGCCGCCTGTTCGACTACCGCGCCCCCGCCGGGGTGTTGCGTAGCGCGCTGCAGCCGGGCATGCGCTTGCGGGTGCCTTTCGGGCGGCGCGAGATGATCGGCATCCTGGTGGAGATCACCGACACCAGCGAAGTCCCTGCTGACAAACTCAAGCCCGCGCTGGCCGTGCTCGACGAACACGCACCGCTGCCGCCATCGCTGTTCAAGCTGTGCCTGTGGACCGCCCAGTATTATCAGCACAGCCTGGGCGATACCCTGAGCTGGGCATTACCGGTGCTGCTGCGCCAGGGTGAACCGGCAGAATCGCGACAGGAGCGCTTCTGGCAGGTCGCGCCCCACGCGAGCATCGACGACCCGCGCATCGCCCGGGCGCCCAGGCAGCGCGAGGCATTGTCCACCCTGGCCCAGCACCCCCACGGCGTCGCCCATCAGGTGCTAGGCAAGCTGATGTTGAATAAGGAAAGCCTGAACCTGCTGCTGGCCAAGGAGCTGGTGCAGGTCGAAGTGCGGCGCCATGCCCCGACCGAGCGCCATGAACGCTGGCTGGCGCAGCCGGAGTTGCCTCTCAATACCGAACAGCGAGCCGCCTACGAAGCCATACGCGCAGGTTTCGACAGCTTTCATGCGTTTCTGCTGGCGGGCGTGACCGGCAGTGGCAAGACCGAAGTCTATCTGCAGCTGATCCGCGAAACCCTCGAAGCCGGCAAGCAGGCACTGGTACTGATCCCGGAAATCAACCTGGGCCCGCAAACCCTGGCGCGCTTCGAGCAACGCTTCAATGCCCGAATCGCCCTGGTGCATTCGGCGGTCAATGACCGCGACCGCCTCGACGCCTGGCTGGCAGCGCGGGACGGTGAGGCCGACATTATTATCGGCACCCGCTCGGCCCTGTTCACGCCGATGAAAAACCCCGGCCTGATCATCATCGACGAAGAACACGACGGCTCCTATAAACAGCAGGAAGGCCTGCGCTACCACGCCCGGGACCTGGCCCTGGTGCGCGCCCGTCAGGAAAACATCCCGATTGTGCTGGGTTCGGCCACGCCTTCACTGGAAAGCCTGCACAACGCCTACACCGGCCGTTATGGCCTGCTACGCCTCAATCAGCGGGCAGGCGGCGCGCAACAACCGCGCTTCCTGCGCCTGGACGTGAAAAGTCGCCCGCTGGACAGCGGCATCTCCGGCCCCATGCAGCAAGCCATCGGCCAGACCCTCGCCGCAGGCCAGCAAGTGCTGGTGTTCCTTAACCGCCGCGGCTTTGCTCCGACCCTGCTGTGTCACGACTGTGGCTGGCTGTCTGAGTGCCCGCGTTGCGACGCGCGCATGACGGTGCATCAGCGCTCCGGTGAGCTGCGCTGCCACCATTGCGGCCATGTCGAGCGTGTGCCGCGTCAATGCCCGTCATGCGGCAAGGTCGACCTGCGACCAGTGGGTGCCGGGACCGAACGTGCGGAAGAACGACTCGGGATTCTGTTCCCCGATTACCCCGTGCTACGCGTGGATCGGGACAGCACCTCGCGCAAGGACGCCATGAACCAGCTGTTCTCGACCATCCAGCGCGGCCAGCCGTGCATTCTGGTGGGCACGCAAATGCTCGCCAAAGGGCATCACTTCCCACGGGTGACGCTGGTGTCGATCCTGGATGCCGACGGCGGCCTGTTCTCCGGCGATTTCCGCGCCAGCGAACGCATGGCGCAGCTGATCGTCCAGGTCGCTGGCCGTGCCGGGCGGGCTGAGGAACCGGGTCGCGTGATCATCCAGACGCACCTGGCTGACCATCCGTTGTTGATTCAACTGACCGAACAGGGTTACTTCGCGTTCGCCGAGCAGGCGTTGAGCGAGCGCCGAGCCGCCGGGCTACCGCCGTTCTCGCACCTGGCTTTATTACGCGCCGAAGCCCACAAACCGGGGCAGGCCGAAAGCTTTCTCGACAACGCCTGCTCCGAAGCGGAAAACCTGCTGGCCGCCATGCAGCTGACCGGCGTCGAATTGCTGGGTCCGGTCCCGGCCCCCATGGAACGCCGCGCCGGCCGTTACCGCGCACAGCTGCTGCTACAGGCCAACGCCCGGGCGCCACTGCACAAGCTGCTGGCGGCCTGGCTGCTGGTACTGGAGCAAATGCCCAGTGGCCGGCAGGTGCGCTGGTCGCTGGATGTGGACCCGGTGGACCTTTATTGAAAATTGCGTGCCCTTTGTGGGAGCGAATTCATTCGCGATGCGGTGTGCCAGTCACCAGGGATGTTGAATGGGCTGACTTTTCGCGAATGAATTCGCTTCCACAGGTTCATGGAGGAAAATTTGATCAAGCCAAAACCTTGAACAATCCACAACCGCACATCCAACACGGTTGGCAAGCTCGCCCTTGCAACGGATAATGCCCAGTTTTTCCACCCGCGCATCCAGGCGCCGCCGCGCTTGCGGTTGAAAGAGAGTCCCATGAAAGACACCATTCGCCAGCTGATCCAACAAGCCCTGACCCGACTCGTCACCGAGGGCGTCTTGCCAGAAGGGCTGACGCCGGCGATTCAGGTGGAAAACGCCAAGGACAAGACCCACGGCGACTTCGCCAGCAACATCGCGATGATGCTGGCCAAGCCTGCGGGCATGAAGCCTCGCGACCTGGCGGAAAAACTTATTGCCGCGCTGCCTGCCGACGAGCAGATCACCAAGGTGGAAATCGCAGGCCCGGGCTTCCTGAACTTCTTCCAGAACACCCAGGCCCTGGCCGCTCGTCTGGACGCGTCCCTGGCCGACCCGAAACTCTCGGTACGCAAGACCGGCCCCGTTCAACGCGTGGTTGTGGATCTTTCGGCTCCCAACCTCGCCAAAGAGATGCACGTCGGCCACTTGCGCTCGACCGTGATCGGCGACAGCGTGGCGAACGTGCTGGGATTCCTGGGTGACACCGTGATCCGTCAGAACCACGTTGGCGACTGGGGCACCCAGTTCGGCATGCTGCTGGCTTACCTGCAGGAAAAGCCCACCACCAGCGATGAACTGTCTGACCTGGAAAACTTCTACCGCGCCGCCAAGCAGCGCTTCGACGAATCCGAAGAGTTCGCCGAGCGCGCCCGCGCCCTGGTGGTCAAGCTGCAGGCCGGTGACGCCGACTGCCTGGCCCTGTGGACCCGGTTCAAGGACATCTCCCTGTCCCACTGCCAGGAAATCTACGACCGTCTGAACGTCAACCTGACCCCGGCCGATGTCATGGGTGAAAGCGCCTACAACGACGACCTGGCCAATGTGGTCAACGATCTCAAGGCCGCAGGCCTGCTGGTGGAAAGCAACGGCGCGCAGTGCGTATTCCTCGAAGAATTCAAGACCGCCGAAGGCACCCCGCTGCCGGTGATCGTGCAAAAGGCCGGTGGCGGTTATCTGTACGCCACCACCGACCTTGCCGCCGTGCGCTACCGCAGCAACGTCCTGAAAGCCGACCGCGCGCTGTACTTCGTCGACCAGCGTCAGGCCCTGCACTTCCAGCAAGTGTTCGAAGTGGCGCGCCGTGCAGGCTTCATCACCAATGGCATGCTCACCGAACACATGGGCTTCGGCACCATGAACGGCGCCGATGGCCGTCCGTTCAAAACCCGTGATGGCGGCACCGTCAAGCTGGTAGACCTGCTGGACGAGGCGCAAGAGCGCGCCTACGCACTGGTCAAGGAAAAGAACCCGGAAGTCGCCGAAGCCGACCTGCGCACCATTGCCAAGGCAGTGGGCATCGGCGCGGTGAAGTACGCCGACCTGTCCAAACACCGTACCAGTGACTACAGTTTCAACTTCGACCAGATGCTGAGCTTCGAAGGCAACACTGCGCCTTACCTGCTGTACGCCTACACCCGTGTGGTGGGCGTGTTCCGCAAACTGGGCGAAGCGTTCGACGAAACCAAAGGCCAGATCATCCTGCAAGCCCCGCAAGAACAGGAGCTGGCAGCACGTCTGGCCCAGTTTGGCGAAACACTTAATAACGTCGCGGAAAAAGGGACGCCGCATGTACTGTGTGCTTACCTCTATGATTTGGCGGGCCTGTTCTCCAGCTTCTACGAGAACTGCCCGATTCTGGGTGCCGAAACACCAGAGCAACAACAAAGTCGTCTGCGCCTCGCGGCCCTCATCGGCCGCACCCTCAAGCAAGGCCTGGATCTGTTAGGCCTGGAAACCCTGGAGCGCATGTAAGTTGGCTGCGAAGAAAAAACCTGCTCCCAAGCGCGGCGCCAGCCGTTATCAGGCACCCGCAAAGAAGCCGATTCCGGGATGGTTGTGGCTGGTGATTGGCGTCACCGTCGGCGCGTTCATCGTGTTCCTGATGAAGCTCGGCCCCGGTGGCGAGGACGTCAAGCGGGTCAAGGCTGAAGCCAAGGCCGCAAAAATAGCCGAAGCGAACAAGACACCGCCAAGCCCGACTGCGCCGGTCAAGCCCAAGTACGACTTCTACACCTTGCTACCTGAGTCCGAAGTGCTGGTGCCTGCCGAAGCCGTGCCTGAGAAAACCCCGCCCCCCGTGGCAACGCCCATTGCCCCTGTCACCCAGGAGCAGGCCGCGAAGATCGACACGGCCCGCGCCCAGGCTGCCCTCAGCGGCTTGACGCCACCTCCGGCACCGCCTGTGGCGAAACCGACCGCCCCTGTGGCAGCGGCGGCCACGACGATGTTCTTCCTGCAGGCGGGCTCGTTCCGCAAACAGGCCGATGCCGACAAGGTGCGGGCACAGATCATCCTGCTGGGTCAGGCGGTGAACGTCGAATCCGGGACGGTGAAGGATGAAACCTGGTACCGCGTACTGGTCGGACCGTTCAGCAACCGCGAACAACTGACCACCGCGCAGAAACATCTTGCAAGCAATGGCTTCAACAACCTGCTGCTGCAACAGCGGCAAGGGCGTTGATGCAGGAGTGCCTCCCACAGGACTGATTCAGAACCTGTGGGAGCGGCCACACACAAATCCCCACAGGTTTGCAATATCCCTGTGGTAGTGAAGGCGGCAACCGGGCTCCATTCATCCCCCACGGTTGAAATGCCCGACACCACCCCCATATGAGTCTGCATCAGGGCATTTTCGCCCCGCTGCGTGGAGACTCTCCCCTTGACCACCATCGTTTCAGTGCGCCGTCACGGCAAAGTCGTCATGGCTGGCGACGGCCAGGTTTCCCTGGGCAACACCGTCATGAAAGGCAACGCCAAGAAAGTGCGCCGCCTCTACCACGGTGAAGTCATCGCCGGTTTCGCCGGGGCCACGGCTGATGCATTCACGCTGTTCGAACGTTTCGAAGGCCAGCTCGAAAAGCATCAAGGCCACCTCATTCGTGCCGCCGTCGAACTCGCCAAAGAATGGCGCACCGACCGCTCCCTCAGCCGCCTGGAAGCCATGCTGGCCGTCGCCAATAAAGACGCATCGCTGATCATCACCGGCAACGGCGACGTCGTTGAGCCCGAAGACGGCCTGATCGCCATGGGTTCCGGCGGTCCTTATGCGCAAGCTGCAGCCCGTGCGCTGCTGCTCAAGACCGAACTCTCAGCCCGTGAAATTGCCGAAACAGCACTGCACATCGCTGGCGACATCTGCGTGTTCACCAACCACAACATCACCATTGAGGAGCAGGACCTCGCCGAGTAAGTCTCTGCCAGAGCCGCTTGCGACAGCGGCCAGCAGGCCTTCATTCAGCTAGAGGACCGCCAAATACCATGTCAATGACCCCACGTGAAATCGTCCACGAACTCAATCGCCATATCATCGGCCAGGACGATGCCAAACGCGCCGTCGCTATCGCCTTGCGTAACCGCTGGCGCCGGATGCAGTTGCCGGAAGAACTGCGCGTTGAAGTCACCCCCAAGAACATTCTGATGATCGGCCCGACCGGTGTCGGTAAAACCGAAATCGCCCGTCGTCTGGCCAAACTCGCCAACGCACCGTTCATCAAGGTCGAAGCGACCAAGTTCACCGAAGTGGGCTATGTGGGCCGCGACGTGGAATCGATCATTCGTGACCTGGCCGACGCCGCGATCAAGCTGCTGCGCGAACAGGAAATCGTCAAGGTCCGCCATCGCGCCGAAGACGCTGCCGAAGACCGTATCCTTGACGCTCTGCTGCCACCGGCACGCATGGGTTTCAACGATGACGCGGCGCCAAGCACCGATTCCAACACCCGCCAGTTGTTCCGCAAGCGCCTGCGTGAAGGCCAGCTGGACGACAAGGAAATCGAGATCGAGGTTTCCGAAGCCGTGGGCGTCGATATCTCCGCGCCGCCCGGCATGGAAGAAATGACCAACCAGCTGCAAAGCCTGTTTGCCAACATGGGCAAGGGCAAGAAGAAGAGCCGCAAGCTCAAGGTCAAGGAAGCGCTCAAGCTGGTGCGTGACGAAGAAGCCAGCCGTCTGGTCAACGAAGAAGAACTCAAGGCCAAGGCCCTGGAAGCCGTTGAACAGCACGGCATCGTGTTCATCGACGAAATCGACAAGGTTGCCAAGCGCGGCAACTCGGGCGGTGTCGATGTGTCCCGTGAAGGCGTACAGCGCGACCTGCTGCCGCTGATCGAAGGCTGCACCGTCAACACCAAGCTGGGCATGGTCAAGACCGACCACATCCTGTTCATCGCTTCCGGCGCGTTCCACCTGAGCAAGCCGAGCGATCTGGTGCCTGAACTGCAAGGTCGTCTGCCGATCCGCGTTGAACTCAAGGCCCTGACCCCTGGCGACTTCGAGCGCATCCTCAGCGAGCCGCACGCGTCCCTGACCGAGCAATATCGCGAGCTGCTCAAGACCGAAGGCCTGACCATCGAGTTCCTGCCGGACGGTATCAAGCGTCTGGCCGAGATCGCCTGGCAGGTCAACGAGAAGACAGAAAACATCGGTGCCCGTCGCCTGCACACCCTGCTTGAGCGCCTGCTCGAAGAGGTATCGTTCAGTGCCGGTGACCTGGCCAGCGCCCAGGATGCAGAGCCGATCCGCATCGACGCCGCCTACGTCAACGGCCACCTCGGCGAACTGGCCAACGACGAAGATCTGTCTCGCTATATTCTTTAAAAGCAGTTGTAAGCGACAAACTGCAAGCGGCAAGCTGATCAACGCCGCTTGTAGCTTGCGGCTTGTAGCTGACCGCTTGAGACTGCCCACATGATCCCCACCGCCATACAACTGCACAAAGCCTCGAAGACCCTGACCCTGAAGTACGGGCCGGACGAGGAATACCATCTGTCCGCCGAATTGTTGCGGGTGCATTCTCCGTCGGCCGAGGTTCAGGGCCATGGCAATCCGATCCTGCAATTCGGCAAGCTGGGTGTGGGCCTGACCAAGATAGAACCTGCCGGTCAGTACGCACTGAAATTGACCTTCGACGACGGTCACGACAGCGGACTGTTCACCTGGGACTATTTGTATCAACTGGCGCAACGTCAGGACGCCCTCTGGGCCGATTATTTAATTGAGCTCAAAGCCGCCGGAAAATCCCGCGACCCCTCCGAGCAGATCATCAAGCTGATGCTCTAGAACAGCCGTTCGGCTATTTAGGACGCGCTTTCTAATTCGTTTTGTTCCAATGTTCCGCGCGGCGGGCCTTGACCGGACCGCTTGCGAATAATGGAAATCTCGCGTAACCAATGACACTGGCAAGTTCTCTGCATCAGGTTGTGCGTCAGCCTCATGCAGAAACAACAGGTGTGAAGACGTAGCAGTCGCATGATGCGCAGCTATATAAAGCGTCCGTCGCAGTACGTGCACACCTGTGGAACATGCGGTTCAAACACCGGTTACCCGAGGGTGTGCTGACGCGGGCCTGCGTGCAGGCTGTCTGGCACCCGTCACAGGACAATGGAGCGTCGTAGATGAGTGACAAAGTTAACGATGACCTGCAACGTCAAGCCTCTGAAAACACGTTGGGCTTGAACCCCGTTGTCGGTTTGCGACGTAAAGATTTGCTGACCACCGCCCGCATGGTGCTCAGGCAAGCGATCAAGCAGCCCTTCCACAGTGCCAGGCACGTCGCACATTTTGGCGTCGAGCTGAAAAATGTCCTGCTGGGCAAGTCCGTGCTTCAACCGGAAAGCGACGACCGCCGCTTCAATGACCCGGCCTGGAGCCAGAACCCGCTCTATCGTCGCTACCTGCAAACCTACCTGGCCTGGCGCAAGGAGCTGCACGACTGGATCGGCGACAGCAACCTCTCGGCGCAGGAAATCAGTCGTGGTCATTTTGTGATCAACCTGATGACCGAAGCCATGTCGCCCACCAACAGCGCCGCCAACCCTGCAGCGGTCAAACGCTTCTTCGAGACCGGCGGCAAGAGCATGCTCGACGGCCTGTCACACCTGGCCAAGGATCTGGTCCACAACGGCGGTATGCCGAGCCAGGTCAACATGGACGCCTTCGAAGTCGGCAAGACCCTGGGCGTCACGGAAGGCGCGGTGGTGTTTCGCAACGACGTGCTGGAGCTGATCCAGTACAAGCCCACCACCGAACAGGTCCATGAGCGCCCGTTGCTGGTGGTGCCGCCGCAGATCAACAAATTCTACGTATTCGACCTGAGCCCGGAAAAAAGCCTGGCACGCTTCTGCCTGCGCAACGGCCAGCAGACCTTCATCGTCAGCTGGCGCAACCCGACCAAGGCCCAGCGCGAATGGGGCCTGTCGACTTACATCGATGCGCTCAAGGAAGCCGTGGACGTGGTCTCGGCCATCACCGGCAGCAAAGACATCAACATGCTGGGCGCCTGCTCGGGTGGCATCACCTGCACCGCGCTGCTGGGGCATTACGCGGCCCTGGGGGAAAAGAAAGTCAACGCCCTGACCCTGTTGGTCAGCGTGCTGGACACCACCCTGGACAGCCAGGTGGCCCTGTTCGTGGACGAGCAAACCCTGGAATCGGCCAAGCGCCATTCATACCAGGCTGGCGTACTGGAAGGCAGCGACATGGCCAAGGTATTTGCCTGGATGCGACCCAATGACCTGATCTGGAACTATTGGGTCAACAACTACCTGCTGGGCAACGAGCCGCCTGTGTTCGATATCCTGTTCTGGAACAACGACACCACACGCCTGCCCGCCGCCTTCCACGGCGACCTGATCGAGATGTTCAAGAGCAACCCGCTCACCCGCTCCAATGCCCTGGAAGTCAGCGGCACGCCCATCGACCTGAAACAGGTCACCAGCGATGTGTACTGCCTGGCAGGCACCAACGACCACATCACGCCATGGGGCTCGTGCTACAAGTCGGCCAAGCTGTTTGGTGGCAAGACCGAGTTCGTGCTGTCCAGCAGCGGCCATATCCAGAGCATCCTCAACCCGCCCGGCAACCCCAAGTCACGCTACATGACCAACACCGAGTTGCCGGACGACGCCAAGCAATGGCAGGAAAACGGCACCAAGCACACCGACTCCTGGTGGCTGCACTGGCAAGACTGGCAGGCGCAACGCTCGGGCAAGCAGAAGAAGGCGCCGTCTACACTCGGCAACAAGGCTTACCCCGCGGGTGAGGCGTCACCCGGCACTTACGTACACGAACGTTAAAATCCACAGGGCTCCGGCATGCCGCAACCGTTTGTTTTTCGCTCTATCGATCTGGATGGTCACACCATCCGCACGGCGGTACGCCCCGGCAAGAGTCACCTCACGCCGCTGCTGATTTTCAACGGCATCGGCGCCAACCTGGAACTGGTGTTTCCCTTCGTGGATGCACTGGACCCAGACCTTGAAGTGATTGCATTCGACGTCCCGGGCGTCGGCGGATCATCGACACCCAGTCGCCCGTTCCGTTTTCCGGGCCTGGCAAAACTGGCGGCGCGCATGCTCGATTACCTGGATTATGGCCAGGTCAATGCCATTGGCGTTTCCTGGGGTGGTGCACTGGCTCAGCAGTTTGCCTACGACTACCCCGAGCGCTGCAAGAAGCTGGTGCTGGCGGCAACGGCTGCGGGTGCAGTCATGGTGCCGGGCAAGCCGCGTGTCCTGTGGTTGATGGCTAGCCCCAGGCGTTACATCCAGCCGTCCCATGTGATCCGCATCGCACCGGAGATCTACGGCGGAGCGTTTCGTCGTGACCCGAACCTGGCCGCCAACCATGCGGCCAAGGTCCGTTCGTCCGGCAAGCTGGGTTACTACTGGCAGCTCTTCGCGGGTGTCGGCTGGACCAGCATTCACTGGCTGCACAAGATTCATCAACCAACACTGGTGCTGGCGGGCGATGACGATCCGCTCATCCCACTGATAAATATGCGCCTGCTGGCTTGGCGGATACCCAATGCCCAGCTACACATAATCGACGATGGTCATTTGTTTCTGATTACCCGGGCAGAAGCCGTCGCCCCGATCATCATGAATTTTCTGCAACAGGAACGGCAACGTGCCGTCATGCACCCTCAGCCCGCGCCCAGTGTCCGGTAGTTCCATTTTGGTTATCGCAGTCGTTCATCAAAAGGAGATCGCGAACAGATAGTCGCTTCATTGACTGCGCCCAGGACCGGAGTGTCGAGTGGCGCAGAACGACGCGAGACGGCCCGAACAGCAGGTCGCCTTGCGTAGGTATTTTGGTTGATGGCACGACGAAGGAGTGTTGCCCTCATGCGAGAAGAATCAGTCAAGGGCGCCGAACTGACCACGGCCGCTTATATGAACGCGCAAAGTGCCGTGACCGGGCTGCGCGGACGCGACCTGTTGTCCACATTGCGCAGCGTTGCCAGGCAAGGTTTTCGTCACCCATTCCACAGCGCACGCCACGCCCTGGCCCTGGGCGGCCAACTGGGCCGCGTGTTGCTCGGCGACAGCCTGTACCAGCCCCAACCCAATGACACCCGCTTCGCCGACCCGACCTGGAAGCTCAACCCCTTCTACCGGCGCAGCCTGCAGGCTTATTTGAGCTGGCAACATCAGGTCAGGCACTGGATCGACGACAGCGAATTGTCCAGGGACGACCGCATCCGGGCGCACTTCATCTTTGCGCTGCTCAACGATGCCGTGTCGCCTTCCAACACCCTGCTCAACCCGCTGGCGATCAAGGAGCTGTTCAACACGGGCGGCACTAGCGTGCTCAAGGGCCTCGGGCATATGTTCGATGACCTGCTGCACAACAACGGCCTGCCCAGGCAGACCACCAAGGACGCGTTCGAAGTTGGCAGGACCGTCGCAGTCACCCCAGGCTCGGTGGTGTTTCGCAATGAGCTGCTGGAGCTGATCCAGTACAAGCCCATGAGCGAAAAACAGTACGCGCGGCCGATCCTCATCGTGCCGCCGCAAATCAACAAGTACTACATTTTCGACCTGAGCCCGCACAACAGCTTCGTCCAGTACGCGCTGAAGAACGGCTTGCAGACCTTCATGATCAGCTGGCGCAACCCCGATGTACGTCATCGTGAATGGGGGCTCACCAGTTATGTCGAGGCAGTGGAAGAAGCGATGAACGTCACCCGCGCCATTACTGGCAGCCGGGAGGTGAATCTGGTGGGCGCCTGCGCGGGCGGACTGACCATGGCGGCGTTGCAGGGGCATTTGCAGGCCAAGCGCCAACTGCGTCGGGTCTCGAGCGCCACCTACATGGTCAGCCTGATGGACAGCCAGATGGACAGCCCCGCCACCTTGTTCGTCGACGAGGAAACCCTGGAAGCCGCCAAGCGCCGCTCCTATCAACGGGGCGTGCTGGACGGTCGGGAGATGGCCAAGGTGTTCGCCTGGATGCGGCCCAATGACCTGATCTGGAGTTACTGGATCAACAACTACCTGCTGGGCAAGTCGCCGCCGCCGTTCGACATCCTCTACTGGAACAACGACAGCACCCGGCTGCCGGCGGCGCTGCACGGCGACCTGCTGGACTTCTTCAAGCACAACCCGCTGACCCACGCCGGTGGCCTCGAAGTATGCGGCACACCCATCGACCTGCAGAAAGTGACGGTGGACAGCTACAGCGTCGGCGGCATCAACGACCACATCACGCCGTGGGATGCGGTGTATCGCTCCACGTTACTGCTGGGGGGCAACCGACGCTTCGTGTTGTCCAACAGCGGCCATGTGCAAAGCATCCTCAACCCGCCAGGCAACCCGAAGTCCAACTTTGTCGAGAACCTGAAACTGAGCAGCGACCCTCGCGCCTGGTACTACGACGCCAAACAAGTCGATGGCAGTTGGTGGCCGAACTGGCTGGCCTGGGTTCAGGAGCGCTCGGGCGAACAACGGGAAACCCAGACAACCCTCGGCAACCATAACTACCCGCCCATGGAAGCTGCGCCGGGGACTTATGTTCGGGTTCGATAGGCAAAAACAAGCCGTGTTGGAGCGAGGCTTGCCCCCGAAGAGGCCGGTACATCCAAAGCATTTTTCGAACCTGAAAAATCGCTTTCGCGGGCAAGCCTCGCTCCAACAGGGCTCATATACCTCCAACAAGAAGACCGGATGAAAACCCGCGACCGCATCCTTGAATGTGCACTGCACCTGTTCAACCAGCAGGGCGAGCCCAACGTCTCGACCCTGGAAATCGCCAACGAGCTGGGGATCAGCCCCGGCAATCTCTATTACCACTTCCATGGCAAGGAGCCGCTGATTCTCGGGCTGTTCGAACGCTTCCAGGCCGAACTGACGCCCCTGCTTGACCCACCCGCCGATGCACGCCTGGCGGCCGAGGATTACTGGCTGTTCTTGCACCTGATCGTCGAGCGCCTGGCACATTACGGCTTTTTGTTCCAGGACCTGTCCAACCTTGCCGGGCGCCTGCCCAAACTGGCCAGGGGCATCCGTAACCTGCTCACGTCGCTCAAACGCACCCTGGCGTCATTGCTGGCACGCCTGAAGGCTCAGGGGCAGGTCGTCAGCGAAACCCAGGCATTGGGGCAACTGGTGGAGCAGATCACCATGACCCTGCTGTTCTCCCTGGACTACCAACGCATCATCGGCCGCGAAGGCGAGGTGCGGGTCGTGGTCTACCAGATCATGATGCTGGTCGCGCCACATCTAATGCCCGAGTCACGGCATGCGGCCGAGCGGCTGGCGTTGCGGTATCTGGAGGATTGATTGTGGCGAACGGAGAAAATGTTGGAGCGAGGCTTGCCCGCGATGGGGCCTGTGCAGTCAGCAAAGATATCTCAACCTGAACCATTGCCTTCGCGGGCAAGCCTCGCTCCAACAGAATGGATTGCTGCCTGGAGTCTCTTAACCGATTCTTGAACAAACAAAAGCCCGACCTGTTTCCAGGCCGGGCTTTGTTTTGCAGTCCGTTGAATCAGGACTGACTGGCTGGCGTCGACGGTGTGGTCGTAGCCGGGGCCGGGTTTGCTGCCGGGGTAGTGCTGGCAGCAGGTGTTGCGCTTGCGGTGGTTGCAGTCGCGGCAGGTTTAGGCGTCGCCGCCTTTGGTGCTGCCGGTTTTTTCGCAGCTGCCGGTTTGGCGGCTGCTGGCTTGGCCGCTGCAGAAGCAGGCTTGGCTGCCGCAACCGACTTAGCCTTGGCGGCCGTTTTGGTGGCTGCCTTGTTGACCGCAGCAACCGGCTTGGCCGCTGCCGCTTTTACCGCAGGTTTGGCGGCTGCCGTCTTGGCTGCCACTTTATCAGCGACCTTGGCGACCGGTTTTGCCACGGCCTTGGCCAATGACTTGGCCGCAGGTTTCGCGACAGGCTTGGAAGCCGCTGCCCTGGAAACAGGCGTTACCGATGCACCGGTCAGTTTTTCGATTTGCTTGGTCAGCAGATCAACCTTGCTGTGCAACGCCTTGACTTCATTACGGCTTGGCACGCCCAGGCGAGAGATCGCGCTGTTCAGGCGCTTGTCGAAAGCCCCTTCCAGCTCGCTCCACTTGCCCAGTGCCAGGTCCTTCACATCGCCCACTCGCGACTTGGCCGTTTGCGTGGTCGCCTTGGCCGCGTCGACTTGTTTGTCGATGCCGTTCTTGGTCTGTTTCTCGGCCTTTTCGCCGTCCTTGACCAGGGTTTCGAAAAGCTTACTGCCGTCATTGCTGATCTTGGAGTAAGCGCCTAAACCAGCCAGCCAGATTTGACGAGAGTACTTTTCGACCTCGCCAATCCAGGAGCTGCCTTCTTTTTCAACTTTCTTCTTGCCAGCCATCCCGCTCTCCTTATTGTTTACGCGCGACACGTTCGAGCAATGCCGTCAGCTCATCGAGCTTAGCAGAGAGTGTCTCAACGTCATGTTTAGATGGGATACCAATACGATTCAAGGCGCTGGCGACCCGTCGGTCGAATGCACTTTCGATTTTATCGAGCTGCACTTCGAAACGACCCTTGGCGTCGGTCACTTCATCCTTGATGGAATCGATCTGACTGTTGGCGGCTTCGAGTTTTTCATCGACAACTTTCTTGCCTTGTTTCTCGACCTGCTCGCCTGTCTTGATCAGCTCTTTGACGTACTCCGTACCTTCCTGCCCCGCTCTGGCGTAGGCACCCAGGCCTGCCAGCCAGATCTTGCGGGCATAGAGTTTTACTTCGGAAAAAGCAGTCGCTTCTTCAGCTTTGATTTTTTTCTTCAGGGTTACTTTGGCCATGGCGCACCTCACGTTCGATAGTTGGGAGGAACCGCCCCATGGAATCGGGGCATGAGCACAAAGTAGAGACAAAAATTAGAATGCTCACCCTAGGTTGCAGGGGGCTGCTACGCAGCCAGGGCCTTATCCAAGACCTTTTCCACTTCGGTCTGGATCGTGCCGCTCATGGCAGACAGGAAGAAGTTGAGTTCGATGTTGACCCGGATCAGCGCTTCTTCCACTTCAACCGAGCCTTTGGCGCCCTTGCCTTCCAGCTCGACGACATCGTTGCTCCAGGCGTGCTTGAGGCCGTATTTTTCAGCCAGTTTCTGCACCAACTGGTCTGCCTTTTCCCGCGCCTTTTCCCGGCCGAGGGAATGTGGGCGCTCAACGGTAATCCGGGCCATCGCAGGGCTCCTTGGTAGAGGGACAAATCGTCGGGCAACTATAACAGCCAGACCCCATGAAGAAACTGTCGGCCATAAGCCTTGTCAAGACAAAGCCAGCCACGGCGATTAGAATGGCCGCACTTTATTCCGGTGACAGCGATATGAACGATCCGCGCAAAGGCAGCGATGCCGAACCCACCACCCACTTCGGCTACAAAAACGTACCGGAAAGCCAGAAAGCAGAGAAAGTTGCTGAGGTTTTCCACTCCGTTGCAGCCAAGTACGACTTGATGAACGACCTGCTGTCCGGTGGCATGCACCGACTGTGGAAACGCTTCGCCATCGAGCTGTCCGGTGTTCGCACGGGCAACCGCGTGCTGGATATCGCAGGCGGCACGGGCGACCTGACCAAAAAGTTCTCGCACCTGGTCGGCCCGACCGGCGAAGTGGTGCTGGCCGACATCAACGCCTCGATGCTCAAGGTCGGCCGCGACCGGCTGCTGGACCTGGGCGTGGCGGGCAACGTCAAGTTCGTCCAGGCCGACGCTGAAAAGCTGCCGTTCCCGGACAACCACTTCGACTGCGTGACCATCGCCTTCGGCCTGCGCAACGTAACGCACAAGGAAGACGCCCTGCGCTCCATGCTGCGCGTGCTCAAGCCAGGTGGCCGCCTGCTGGTGCTGGAGTTCTCCAAGCCAACCAACGCGCTGATGTCCAAGGCCTACGACGCCTATTCGTTTGCCTTCATGCCGCTGATGGGCAAGCTGGTCACCAATGACTCGGAAAGCTACCGCTACCTGGCCGAATCGATCCGCATGCATCCGGATCAGGAAACCCTGAAGTCGATGATGGTAGAAGCCGGTTTCGACCGCGTGACCTACCACAACATGACCTCAGGCGTCGTCGCCCTGCATCGCGGCATCAAGCCCTGATGTTACTTAGCGGCGTGCTCGCCAGTGTCGAGCTGGGCATCAACCGTGTGCTGCGCATGGACAGCACCGCCCTGCCGCGCCTTGAGCGCCTGACAGGCAAGGTGATTGCGGTGGATTGCAGCGGCCCGACGCTACAGCTGTTCATTCTGCCCAGTGACGAAGGCCTGTTGCTGGCCAGCCACTGGGAAGTCGAACCCGACTGCACCTTGCGTGCCCCGGCGGCGAGCCTGCTGCGCCTGGTCTTGAGCCAGGACAAGACCGCGATCCTGCATGGCCCGGATGTCGAGCTTGAAGGCGACAGCCATGTACTGATGGAGCTGGTGGCGATCCTGCAGGACCTGGAGCTGGACTGGGAGTACGAGCTGTCGCGCTGGCTCGGTCCGGTCGCCAGCACCTTGATCGGCGGCCACCTGCGCAGCCGCGCCCGCTGGACCCGCTCAAGCTTCGAGAGCCTGAGCCAGAACCTGGCTGATTACCTCAGCGAAGAGTCCCGCACACTGGTCGGCCAACGCGAAGCCGAAGCGCGCTTTGCCGAGCTCGACCAGCTCAAGCAAGACCTGGAACGCCTCGAGGCCCGCTTTGAGCGCCTCGCCCAATCCCTCAACTCCAGCGATAACGCATGAAGCTGCTTGCCGTCCGCCGTCTGTTTCGCATCCAGCGTGTCGTGATCCGCTACCGTCTCGATGATCTGCTGTTCGCCCTGCCGCTGCCCTGGTGGATGCTCGCCACGCGCTTTGTGCTGCCCTGGCGCTGGCTGCCGCGCCGCGCCTCCGCGCTGAGCCGAGGCGCGCGCCTGCGTCTGGCCCTGCAGGACCTGGGGCCGATTTTCATCAAGTTCGGCCAGCTGCTGTCCACACGCCGCGACCTGCTGCCCGAAGACATCGCCGACGAGCTGATGCTGCTGCAGGACCGCGTGCCGCCGTTCGATTCGCAACTGGCGATCAAGCTGATCGAAGACCAGCTGGGCGCGAAGATCAGTGAAGTGTTCAGCCGTTTCGACGTCGCGCCGCTGGCGTCAGCCTCGGTGGCGCAGGTACATGCCGCGCAGCTCAAGAGCGGTGAGGAAGTGGTGGTAAAGGTGGTGCGCCCAGGCCTCAAGCCCATCATCGGCCAGGACCTGGCATGGCTGTTCATTCTGGCCCGCACGGCCGAGCGTCTGTCGGCCGACGCCCGCCTGCTGCACCCGGTGGACGTGGTCAGCGACTACGAAAAGACCATCTACGACGAACTCGACCTGTTGCGCGAAGCCGCCAACTCCAGCCAGCTGCGCCGTAACTTCGAGGGCTCGCAGCTGTTGTATGTGCCCCAGGTCTATTGGGACTGGTGCCGGCCGAAAGTGCTGGTGATGGAGCGTATCTACGGCATCCAGGTCACTGACCTGGCAACCCTGGCCGACCAGCGCACCGACATGAAAATGCTCGCCGAGCGCGGCGTGGAGATCTTCTTCACCCAGGTGTTCCGCGACAGCTTCTTCCACGCCGACATGCACCCGGGCAATATTTTCGTCAGCACGGTCAACCCCTGGAGCCCGCAGTACATTGCCATCGACTGCGGCATCGTCGGCAGCCTGACCCCGGAAGACCAGGACTATCTGGCCCGCAACCTGTTCGCCTTCTTCAAGCGCGACTACCGCCGTGTGGCGCAGTTGCACATCGACTCGGGCTGGGTGCCAGCCGAAACCAAGCTCAACGAGTTCGAAGCCGCCATTCGTACCGTGTGCGAGCCGATCTTCGAAAAACCGCTCAAGGACATTTCCTTCGGCCAGGTGCTGATGCGCCTGTTCCAGACCGCGCGCCGCTTCAATATGGAAGTGCAGCCGCAACTGGTGCTGTTGCAGAAAACCCTGCTCAACATCGAAGGCCTGGGCCGTCAGCTATACCCGGAGCTGGATTTGTGGAGCACCGCGCAGCCGTTCCTGGAGCGCTGGATGCGCGAACGTGTGAGCCCCAAGACACTGTTCGGCAATTTGCAGTCTCAGGTCGAGCAGATCCCGCATCTGGCGAACATGACCCGCGACTTGCTGGAACGCATGTCGCAGCCACATGAAGCCGATCCGCCCGCGCCATGGCGCGAACGCAGCGATGGCTGGGTGTTACGGATAATCGGTGCCGGTTTGCTGATCGGCGGTGCCACACTGGCGTCTACGCTGGTCGCTGAGGGCGATACCCTGATCGAGATGACCGCCTGGCCCGCCTGGATCATGCTGGTGGCCGGTCTGTATCTGGTTGTACGTCGATAGCCAACGGCGTAGAGCGCTGGCAAACTGTTCAACCGCCAGGCTTATGAGAGGCCTGGCTGAAGGAGTCGATGATGAAAGACTGGCTGGATGAGATTCACTGGAACAGCGACGGTCTGGTGCCTGCAATCGCTCAGGACCATAAGACCGGGCGTATTCTGATGATGGCCTGGATGAACCGCGAAGCCTTGAGCCTGACCGCTGCTGAAAACCGTGCCATCTATTGGTCGCGTTCCCGTGGCAAACTCTGGCGCAAAGGCGAAGAATCGGGCCATGTGCAGAAACTTCATGAACTGCGCCTGGACTGCGACGCCGACGTGATCATCCTGATGGTCGAACAGATTGGCGGCATCGCCTGCCATACCGGCCGTGAAAGCTGCTTCTACCGTGTCTACGAAGATGCCAGCTGGAAAACCGTAGAGCCGGTGCTAAAAGACCCGGACGCCATTTACAAGGCAGGACACTGAACATGACTGATACCTTGTCCCGTCTGGCCGAAGTGCTGGAATCACGCAAGGGCGCCGCTGCCGACAGCTCCTATGTCGCCAGCCTGTACCACAAGGGCTTGAACAAGATTCTGGAAAAGGTCGGTGAAGAATCGGTCGAAACCATCATCGCCGCCAAGGACGCCGCCGTCAGCGGTGACTGCAGTGATGTCATCTACGAAACCGCTGACCTGTGGTTTCACAGCATGGTAATGCTTGCCGCGCTGGGTCAGCATCCACAGGCAGTGCTCGACGAGCTGGATCGCCGCTTCGGTCTGTCAGGCCATGCGGAAAAAGCCGCTCGGTCGGTCGAGTAAGCGTCTGCTCCAGGCGCTACGCATTCTTACGAGGAAAGTGTCATGGGTATTTTTGACTGGAAACACTGGATCATCATCCTGGTTGTGGTCGTGCTGGTATTCGGCACCAAGAAACTCAAGGGCCTGGGTACCGACGTCGGCGAATCGATCAAGGGCTTTCGCAAGGCCATGAGCGATGAAGAAAAGGCCGGTGAGCAACCGCCTGTCCAGCCCCAGCAGCCGCCACAGGCCGCGCCGCAAGGCTCGCCCCTGAACCAGCCGCACACCATCGACGCTCAGGCGCATAAAGTCGAAGAGCCAATTCGCAAAGACTAGGTCGTGTCGTATGTTTGGTATCAGCTTCTCTGAACTCCTGCTCGTCGGCCTCGTTGCCCTGCTGGTACTGGGCCCCGAGCGCCTGCCGGGCGCTGCGCGCACCGCTGGCCTGTGGGTCGGCCGCCTGAAGCGCAGCTTCAATGCGATCAAACAGGAAGTTGAACGCGAAATCGGTGCCGACGAGATCCGTCGGCAGTTGCACAACGAGCACATCCTGTCGATGGAACAGGAGGCCCGCAAGCTGTTCTCCCTGGAGCCAACGCCTGCCGAGCCTGTTACCCCTCCGATCGACAGCGTGGTCGCCCATGTCGAGGCGCCTGCAGCTACGCCTGTAGTGCACACACCCGCCGCAGCCAATGAAATTGGCCCGGCAGCCCCGTCCGAGGCGGCCCACATCATGACCGGCCCTTCTGAAGGTCTTGTGTCTGCACCCACGCCCGTATTGACGCCAGCAGCCGCATCAACGCCAGCACCGACCACTGCCACTGCGCCGACGTCTGTCGAGCCGGCACATGCAGCACCTGCCGCGCCGATACCCAATGCGCCTTCCGCCAATGATTCGTCACTGCCACCGCGAGCCCCATGAGCGCTGATATCCCGGAAAACGACCAGCAAATGCCGCTGGTCTCGCACCTGTCCGAACTTCGTACGCGCCTGTTGCGCTGCGTTGCGGCGATCTTCCTGATCTTCGCCGGGCTGTTCTACTTCACGCAGCAGATCTACACCCTGGTGTCCGCGCCGTTGCGGGCCTATCTGCCCGAAGGCTCAACGATGATCGCCACCGACGTGGCCTCGCCGTTTCTGACCCCACTCAAGCTGACGATGATGTGCTCGCTGTTCCTGGCCATGCCAGTGATCCTGCACCAGATCTGGGGCTTCATCGCGCCAGGGCTGTACAAGCACGAAAAACGCATTGCGGTGCCGCTGCTGGTCTCCAGCATCATCCTGTTCTATGCCGGGATGGCCTTTGCCTACTTCCTGGTCTTCCCGCTGATTTTCCACTTCTTCGCCAGTGCGACCCCGGTCGGCGTGGCAATGGCAACTGACATCGCCAGTTATCTGGACTTTGTCATGACCCTGTTCTTCGCCTTCGGCGTGGCCTTCGAAATCCCCGTGGCCGTGGTGCTGCTGGTGTGGATCGGCATTGTCGACGTGAAGTACCTGAAAAAGATCCGTCCGTACGTGATCATCGGCTGCTTCGTGGTGGGCATGATCCTGACGCCGCCGGACGTGTTCTCGCAAACCCTGCTCGCGGTGCCCATGTGGCTGCTGTTCGAAGTGGGCGTGTTCTGTGGCTCCCTCATCACCAAGCGTGGCGATCACCCGGACGATCAGCCTGCTGACGACTCGGACAACCAAAGCCAGCCGCCTGCGACGCAACCGTGAACCTGCTGCTGCTCGAAGACGCCGACTTCATCGCGGCGGACCGTGTCGTCCTGCGCGACCGTCGCCTCACGCACATGCAAGAGGTGCATCGCGCGGCTGTGGGGGACACCCTGCGGGTTGGTCGTATCGGCGGCCTGCTGGGCGATGCACAGTTGCTGCGCCTGGAAGGCCATGAAGCCGAGCTGCGCATCAGCCTGGACCGTCCCCCGCCCGCCAAACTCCCCCTGACGCTGGTCCTGGCCCTGCCCCGCCCGAAAATGCTGCGCCGGGTGTTCCAGACCATCGCCACCATGGGTGTACCCAAGGTGATTCTGGTCAACAGTTACCGGGTCGAAAAAAGCTTCTGGCAAACGCCCTTTCTGGCGCCCGATGTGATTCGCGAAAACCTGATCCTGGGCCTGGAACAGGCACGCGACAGCATGCTGCCAGAGATCATCATCGAAAAACGCTTCAAACCGTTCGTCGAAGACCGGCTGCCGCAATTGGTCGAGGGCACACTGGGGCTGGTCGGTCATCCGGGCAATTTCCCGCCCTGCCCTCGCGCTGTCGAACAACCGGTCACACTGGCCATTGGCCCCGAAGGTGGCTGGATTCCTTATGAAATCGACCTGTTGAGCCAGTCTGGCCTGCAACCGGTACAGCTCGGGGAGCGTATCCTGCGCGTTGAAACCGCGGTAACAGCCCTGCTCGCCCGGCTGTTTTGATCAAGGACCTCCTTTCATGGCTTCAGTTTGACGACTGGCGGCCGATAGATAGGCAGGCCTACACAAATTGTTTTATCAAGGAGCTGCAATGTATCGCTGGTTAGCACAACGCTTAGGGAATGTAAGCGTCAGCCTGAAACTGGGTATCGGCTTCGGCCTGGTACTGTTGCTGACACTGGTGATCACCGCCACGGGATGGCAAAGCATCAGTTCGTTGATTGACCGCGGCGACAAGCTGGCGGCAATCGCGAAGGTCAACGACCTGACCTACGAACTGCGTATCAACCGTTTGCGCTACGAGCTTGAGCTCGACAACACAGCTGCTGGCGCAGTCACGCACTCCCTCGAACAACTCGATGCGGCGCTGGAAGACGTGCGCACCAAGGTACAGAGCGCCGATGATCAAAAGAACATCGCCGACCAACTGGCCGCTGCCGAGAGCTATCGCCAGTCGTTCAACGAGATGAACCAGGCCATCCAGAAACGCGAAGCGACCCGCGCCAACCTGGGCACCACCGCTGATCGCGCAGCCGATGAAATTGGCCAGATCGAACAGATCATGCTGCAAGGCGACAGCATTCTGGAATTCAACAGCGTGGTCGAGCTGGACAAACTGCTGCAACACGCCCGCTTCCAGGTACGCGGCTACACCTTCAGCGGCCGACCTGAATTCGAACAGAAGGCCACGGCTGCCATCGACGAAGCCTTGGTGGGCCTCAACAGCCTGCCCGGCGTCATCCCGGCCGAACACCTGACCCGGCTGCAACAGGCCAGCGACGCTCTCAAGAGCTACCGCGGCGCAGTGGGCCAGTACCGTGACGCACAACAACTGAGCCAACAGGCACTGGCGAAGATGACCACCCTGGGGCAACCTGGTGGACATCACAGCGCTCAGTTGACCGTCTCGCAAAACGACAAACGTGACGTGGACAGCGGCCAGGCCCGCTCCATGCTCAGCCTGGCGACCGTTCTGGCGCTCTTGTTCGGCGTCATCGCGGCCTGGGTCATTACCCGGCAGATCATCGTGCCCTTGCTGCAGACGTTGCGCGCGGTCGAGCGCGTCGCCTCGGGTGATCTGAGCCACAACCTGAAGATCGATCGCCGTGACGAACTGGGCCAGTTGCAGGGCAGCATCCAGAGCATGACCGTCAACCTGCGCGAACTGATCGGCGGTATCAGCGACGGCGTTACGCAGATCGCCAGCGCCGCAGAACAGTTGTCTGCCGTAACCGAACAGACCAGCGCCGGGGTCAACAGCCAGAAAGTCGAGACCGATCAGGTAGCCACCGCCATGCATGAAATGGCCGCCACCGTGCAGGAAGTCGCGCGCAACGCCGAGGAAGCCTCGGAAGCCGCGGTTGCCGCAGACCAGCAGGCCCGTGAGGGTGATCGAGTGGTCAACGAAGCTATCTCGCAGATCGAGCGGCTGTCGGACGAGATGAGCCATTCCACCGAGGCCATGGGCGAACTCAAACGCGAAAGCGACAAGATCGGTAGCGTGCTGGATGTGATCAAATCCGTAGCCCAGCAAACCAACCTGCTGGCCCTCAACGCCGCCATCGAAGCGGCCCGTGCCGGGGAAGCCGGACGTGGTTTTGCGGTGGTCGCCGACGAAGTGCGCAGCCTGGCGCAGCGCACCCAGAAGTCCACCGAGGAAATCGAGGAGCTGATCGCCGGCCTGCAGAACGGCACCCAGCAGGTAGCCACTATCATGGACAACAGCCGCAGCCTGACCCTCAGCAGCGTCGAGTTGACCCGCAGCGCCGGCAGTTCGCTGACCAATATCACCCGCACGGTTTCTGCCATCCAGGCCATGAACCAGCAAATCGCTGCCGCTGCCGAGCAACAGAGCGCCACCGCCGAAGAGATCAACCGCAGCGTGCTCAACGTGCGTGACGTCTCTGAGCAGACCTCTGCTGCCAGCGAAGAGACCGCCGCGTCCAGCGTAGAACTGGCGCGGCTGGGTACTCACCTGCAAGTGCTGGTGGGGCGGTTCAAGGTTTGAGGCTTCTCGTCGCCTGAAACGGCCTCTTCGCGAGCAAGCTCGCTCCCACAGGGATCTGCATTCACCCTGTGGGAGCGAGCTTGCTCGCGAAAGCGGTAGTCCAAACCCCGCATAACGACCGGAAATCTCCTACGACCTCTTCAGGTCGCACGATTCATCATCCTGCCGATGCGCTGACAACGCAGGCCAACGCCTGTTTTGTTCGCTTCCGTGCAGGAGAAACCCATGTCCCGATGGCTGATGCGTGCGCTCGGCAATACGAGCGTCAAACTGAAACTCTCGCTGGGCTTCGGCCTGGTCCTGTTGCTGACCCTGGCAATCACCCTGACCGGCTGGCATGGCCTGGACAAGATGATCGAGCGCTCCGAGCTGCTGACGGCCATCGCTCAGTTGAACAGCATGACCAAGGATTTGCGGGCCGAGCGCATCATATTTCGGGTGGATAATACCCCTGAAAGCGCAGCCATTGTGATCCGCAAGCTCAACGATCTGGAGGCGCATCTCAAGGCCCTGAGCAAAGAGACCGATGATGCCGACAGCCTGAAGCTGCTGTCCGGGCAAAGCGAGGTGGTCGCCACCTTCGAGAAAACCTTCGCCGACCTGGGCCAGCTCCTGAAAGAGCGCGATGCCTCACTCACACACCTTGAGCAGCAGTCCGAAAAGGCCGTAAAAGCGGTCGCCGACGTTGAGAGCGAAGTCCTCAAAGCCGTCAGCCAGGAGTCGGACAACAGCGAGCGACTGGAGGAGTTCACCAACATCTCCCAGCTGCGCCAGCAGATCCAGACTGCCCGTTATCAGGTACAGGCTTATACCTTCAGTGGAATCGAGACCTACGAGACGGCAGCCATCGGCGCCATCGATGAAGCATTGAAGGAAGTCGCGGAAATTGCCCGGGATCAGGCCGACGACAACCTCAAGGGCCTGCAACAGGCCAGCCAGACGCTGCAAGACTATCGAGCCCGGCTGGGTGAGTTCAAACGGTTGCAGACCAAGGCAGAAGCCGCCCAGGAAGCCATGGAAGCCCTGGGCGACCAACTCCTGACGGCCACCACGGACCTGAGCAACCGGCAAAGCACCCAGCGGGACACCGAGGCAAGCCAGTCGCGAACCACCCTGACCGGCGTGGCGGGCCTGGCATTGTGCCTTGGGCTGCTGGCAGCCTGGGTCATGACGCAGCAGATCATCGTGCCGCTACGCCAGACCCTGAGCGCAGCCGAGCGCATTGCCAAGGGCGACCTGAGCGGCAACCTGCTGGTTGAACGGCGCGATGAGATGGGCCAGTTGCAGGAAAGCATGCAGACCATGAGCCTGGGCCTGCGTCAGTTGATCGGGGGTATCGGCGACAGCGTGGCGCAGATCGCCAGCGCCGCCGAACAACTGTCAGCGGTGACCGAGCAGACCAGTGTCGGGGTCAACAACCAGAAGGTCGAGACCGATCAAGTGGCCACCGCCATGCATGAAATGGCCGCCACTGTGATGGAGGTGGCGCGCAACGCCGAGCTGGCCTCGCAAGCCGCGACCCAGGCCGATCAACAGGCCCGTGAAGGCGACAAGGTCGTGGCCGAAGCCATCACGCAGATCGAGCAATTGGCGACGGAAGTGGGCAATTCGACCCAGGCCATGAGTCACCTAAAACAGGAAAGCGACAAGATCGGCGGCGTACTGGACGTGATCAAATCCGTTTCCCAACAAACCAATCTATTGGCCCTGAATGCGGCCATTGAAGCGGCACGGGCAGGAGAAGCGGGACGCGGATTTGCCGTGGTCGCTGACGAAGTTCGCAGCCTGGCGCAACGCACCCAGCAGTCCACCGAAGAAATAGAAGACCTGATCGCGGCCCTGCAGAGCGGCACCCAGCAGGTGGCGACGACGCTGGACAACAGCCGCACCCTCACCGACAACAGCGTGGAACTGAGTCGTCGTGTGGGCAGTGCGCTGGAGCACATCACCCGCACGGTTTCGACCATCCAGAGCATGAACCAGCAGATCGCGACGGCAGGCGAAGAACAAAGCTCGGTGGCTGAACAGATCAACCGCAGCGTGCTGAACGTAAGGGATATCTCGGACCAGACGGCTGCAGCGAGCGAACAGACGGCAGCATCAAGCGTGGAACTGGCGAGATTAGGGGTGCATTTGCAGGAGATGGTGGGCAGGTTTCGGGTTTAAGGCACATCGGACCTGGGCAGGACTCCTACAATTGGAATGCGATCTCCTGTGGGAGCGAGCTTGCTCGCGAAAGCGTCAGACCAGTCACATTATTGGCGACTGATACACCGCAATCGCGGGCAAGGTGGAGCGCCACCCCGGCCACTCCTACAGGTAGCCCGACTCCCTCAAGCGTTCGCCAGCGAACGCTGCGGGATATGGGCCACAGGCTGCAATGGCAACAGCGGTGCATGCGGGTCAGCCTCGACCGAGGCCCTCCAGGCTGCCAGCCACTCTGGGTGGCCTTCGCTCCAGACTTGCTGGTGCAGGCGTGCCAGGGCTACCGGGTCGCTGAGCAGGGCCAGGCGTTCGCTGTTATCGAGCTTGTCAGGGCCGGCCTTCATGGCATGACGCACCCGCTCGATACGCATCCACTCCACAGGCTCGGCCTGTTTGTGGCGGGCAGTAGCCAGGGCGCAAGCCAGGGCGTTCTGCTGCGGATCGACCACCGCACGAATGAAGCCCTGCTTCAACGCGTGCCAGCGGTTTTCATGGGTGTACTGATCGGTGGAGATCAGCTCCTGCGGCGGGGCGTATTCCTCAGGGATCAGGAAGTACTTCTCGTCACGCGCCCTCAGGCCCAGGTTGGTGCGACTGGAAATCACCGAGACCGGAATCGACAGCATCAGCGAACCCACAATCGGCGCCAGCCACCACAGGAAGCTCGGGTTCAACGAGCCCACCAGCAAGGCCCAGCACGCACCCAGCAAAGTTTGCGGACCGTGACGCTTGATGGCCTCGCTCCACGGTGTCGAGTCGTCGTCACGCTGCGGCGAGTTCCAGGTCGCGGCCCAACCCAGGAAAGCAGCCAGTACGAAGCGCGTGTGGAACAGCATGCGCACCGGCGCCAGCAGCACCGAGAACAGCATCTCCATCAGCATCGACAGCGTGACCTTGATCTTGCCGCCAAAGCCCGTCGCGCCCTTGGCCCAGATCAGGATGATGCTCAGCAGCTTGGGCAGGAACAGCAACACGATGGTGGTCGAGAACAGCGCAACCGCCTTGTCCGGGTGCCATTGCGGCCACAGCGGATACAGCTGGCGCGGCTCCATGAAGTACTGCGGCTCCATCAGCGTGTTCACCGCCAGCAGCGCGGTGGACAACACCAGGAAGAAGAACCACAACGGCGCCGACAGGTACGACATCACGCCGGTCAGAAACACCGCACGGTGCACCGGGTGCATGCCTTTAACCAGGAACAGGCGGAAGTTCATCAGGTTGCCGTGGCACCAGCGACGGTCACGCTTGAGTTCGTCCAGCAGGTTCGGCGGCAACTCTTCGTAGCTGCCCGGCAGGTCATAGGCAATCCAGACGCCCCAGCCGGCACGACGCATCAGCGCCGCTTCAACGAAGTCGTGGGACAGGATCGCCCCCGCGAACGCGCCTTTGCCCGGCAATGGCGCCAGGGCGCAGTGCTCGATGAACGGCTTCATGCGGATGATTGCGTTGTGGCCCCAGTAGTGGGATTCACCCAGCTGCCAGAAGTGCAGACCGGCGGTGAACAACGGACCGTACACACGGGTAGCGAACTGCTGCATGCGTGCATACAGCGTGTCCATGCCCGAAGCACGTGGCGCGGTCTGGATGATACCGGCGTCCGGGGTCGCTTCCATCAAGCGCACCAGACTGGTCAGGCATTCGCCGCTCATGACACTGTCGGCGTCGAGCACGACCATGTAACGGTAGTCACCGCCCCAACGACGGCAGAAGTCATCGAGGTTACCGCTTTTGCGTTTTACCCGACGACGGCGGCGGCGATAGAAGATCTTGCCGAAGCCTTTGGTTTCGCGACACACGTCCAGCCAGGCTTGCTGCTCGGCCACGGCGATGTCGGTTTCGTTGGTGTCACTGAGCACGAAGAAGTCGAAACGGTCCAGGTCACCGGTGGCGGCAACCGACTCGAACGTTGCACGCAGGCCAGCGAATACACGCGGCACGTCTTCGTTGCAGATCGGCATCACCAGCGCAGTGCGGGCGCCCTTCTCAATCGGCTCACTGCCGGCGCTGGCGCCGGAAATGCGGTATTTGTCATGCCCGGTCAGCAGTTCGAGGAAGCCCATGAGGGCGGTCCAGAAACCGGCCGACACCCAGCAGAACAGAATCCCGAACAACAACAGGATGCTGGACTGCAGCGCGTAAGGCAGGACCTGCAAGAAGGTCTGCATGATCGTCTGATGCGAAATCTCGTCCAGGGAAACCAGCGACCAGCCCTGGTACGGCATGATGCCTTTCATGTACCAGCTGGCAACGATGGTCTGGCCCAGCATCAGGATCAGCAGGATATAACGACGAATCGAACCCACGGTGCGCCAACGGGCCTTGGGCAACTCGCGTTGCGCGGGTTCCGGCGCGTTGGTGCGACCGGTCAACCGACGCCAGCCGCGCACCAGGATGTTGGTCCGCCAAGGCTCAGGAACGACCTTGGTGCGACGAATCGGTGGCGTGGCTTTCAGGCAGACCCGGCCACTGGCGTCGAGGGCGAGCATCTCGGCCTCTTGCAGTTCGTCAGCGGTGGTCAGCGTCAGGCGACGCCCCACCGAAGCCTGTGCGGCCTCAGCGGTGTCGACGTCTGGCTGTGCCGAAAGTCGTTCATGCAACTGCTCGAACGTCGTGCAGCTTGCCAGTTCAGCACGCTGCTCGTCGCTCATGGGCAGATGTGCCAGATACTCGGAAAGAGACACTGGCACGGCTTGAGGATTACTCATCGGAAGGCAACTGATAGCTCCAGGTCTCGGTCAGGACTTGCATATTCTTGGCCGGCTCCGGATTGGTGGGCGCAGCGTCTGTCGCAGGCTGCTGGGTTTCTTTGCCGTCTTTGTCTTTTGCGCTGTCAGCCTTGGCTACGTCCGCAGGCTTGGCTGCATCGGTCTTGGCCACATCGGCTTTGGCGGCGTCAGGTTTCGCGGCATCAGGTTTGGTTGCATCAGCCTTTGCTGTATCTGCCTTGGCTGCATCAGGCTTGGCTGTATCTGCCTTGGCTACGATGTCAGCCTTGTCTTCTTTGGCAGCCGCTTTGGCTTCTGCCTTCTTCTCTGCTTTCTTCTCGGCCTTCTCGGCAACCAGCAACGCCGGCTCCTTGCCTGGCTCGGCAGGGACTTCACGCAGCAGGTAAGCCTTCATCTCGATCGGTTTGCTGGTGTCCTTGACCTTGACACGCAGCGTCAGGCGCCAGCCCTTGGTCACCGGGTTGTAGCGCAGGTTGTTTTCGATCAGATCGGTGTTGTTGTCAGTGGTGACCTGGCTACGGACGTGGGAGTCATCCGGCAGTGCGGCCAGCACAGGGCCGACGAAGTCCACCAGGAACGCAACGCTGCCATCAGGCTGACGCACCAGGTTGGATTGCTTCACGTCACCGGTGGAGCGCAGGGTCTGCTTGACCCAGCCCAGGTCCGGCGAGTGGATAGCCGACTCATCCATGGTCCAGTGCAGGCGATAGTTGAAATCCACCGGCTTGCCTGGCTCTGGCAATACATCAGGCTTCCAGAACGCAACGATGTTGTCGTTGGTTTCGTCGGCAGTCGGGATCTCTACCAGGTCGACAGTGCCTTTGCCCCAGTCGCCCTTAGGCTCGACCCAGGCGCTTGGACGCTTGTCGTAGCGGTCATCGAGGTCTTCGAAGTGGCTGAACTCACGACCACGTTGCAGCAGGCCGAAACCCCGCGGGTTTTCCACGGAGAAGCTGCTGACCGACAGGTGTTTCGGGTTGTTCAGCGGGCGCCAGATCCACTCACCGTTGGCTGCCTGGATCGACAGACCGCTGGAATCGTGCAGCTCGCGACGATAGTTGAGCACCTTCGACGGCTGGTTGGCACCGAACAGGAACATGCTGGTCAGGGGTGCAACGCCCAGCTTGGAAACCTTGTCACGCAGGAACATGCGCGATTTGACGTCCACCAGGGTGTTGGTGCCCGGACGCAACGTCAGCTGATAGGCACCCGTGGCGCGCGGAGAGTCCAGCAGCGCGAAAATCACGAGATGGTTGTCGTCCGGTTGTGGATGCTCGATCCAGAACTCGGTGAAACGCGGGAATTCTTCACCCGACGGCAATGCAGTGTCGATCGCCATGCCTCGTGCAGACAGGCCATAGGTCTGGCCCTTGCCCACAACGCGGAAGTAGCTCGCGCCGAGCATGGTCATGATTTCGTCTTGCTTGTCATCTTTATTGATCGGGTACAGCACGCGGAAACCGGCATAACCGAGTTGTTCGGTCACTTTCGGGTCAACCTTTACGTCGCCGAAGTCGAAACGGCTCGGGTCGTATTTGATTTCCTGAACGTTGGTGGCCGTGACTTCGTTGATCTTGACCGGTGTATCGAAGTGCATGCCCTGATGATAGAAGGACAGTTTGAACGGGGTCTTCTCATTCGCCCACTCCGCCTTGTCCTGACGGAAATGGATTTTCTGATAATCGGCGAACTTCATGTCGCGCAGTTCGTTCGGGAGATTGCTCTTGGGGGCTACGAATTTCTGTGCCGCCAGATCCTTTGCTTTTGCCGCCACATCGTCGAGATCGAACGCCCAAAGCTGGGTAGCGCTGAACAGGCAAATCAGAGCAGAGCTTGCCAGCAGCGCACTACGCAACCGCTTGCCTGGTGTCTTTAGTGCATTACAGGGACTAACAATCACGAGCAACCCTCGCCGAAAACAGATGAAAAAACCAACGGCCAGCTATCAAATGCCGGGTTGGCGAGCAATGTTCCGACTCCGAAAGGGCCTAATGATTCCCCAATCGGCGACGAACCCGCCTCAGTGCTTACAAATGGATCAGTGAACTCCGATCCCTGTAGCGCGCGATTATCTAGCAGGTTGCGTGACAACGCATCAGGTTCGATGAAGTATTTATTGCTTTTAAGCCTAATAAATTCGGGCGGTACAGGCTAAATCGCGTTTCAGCACTCCAACAAAAGTGTCACAGGGCCATCATTGATCAAGTGCACCTGCATATCTGCACCGAAACGGCCCGTGGCAACCGTTGCATGCGCGCTTTTAGCCTGTGCCACCAGATACTCGAACAACTCAAGTCCCAGAGCGGGTGGCGCGGCTTTGGAGAAGCCTGGACGCAGGCCACTTTTGGTATCGGCCGCCAGGGTAAATTGTGAAACCAGCAACAAACCGCCGCCGATGTCCTTCAACGACAGGTTCATCTTGCCGTCGGTATCGCTGAACACCCGGTAGTTGAGTAATTTCTGTAACAACTTGTCAGCACTGGCCTCAGTGTCCATCTGCTCAACACCGATCAATACCAACAAGCCCTGATCGATGGAACCGATCGTTTCCCCGCCCACATCCACACGCGCCTGACGCACGCGCTGCAGCAAACCTTTCATGAGTACCTCGTTATTTCAGGGAGCCCTGGGCTTACATGGCCCTCAACCTGTGGGAGCGAATTCATTCGCGAGAGGCCAGTACATCCAACATATTTGGTGACTGGCAGTCCGCATCGCGAATGAATTCGCTCCCACAGATTGTGTGTCCGCCGCAGATTTGGGGTTGGACTCAAATCCCCTGTGAGAGAAAAGAAAAGTGCGTTTGTTCAAGCCTCTTCAGGCGGCAAGTCCAGCAAGCGGCGGGCAACCTGTGCGGCGGCGCGTACCAAGGCATCGGTGATCCCGGGCTCAGACGCCGCATGACCCGCATCACGGATCACCTGCAGCTCGCTGTTGGGCCAGGCCTGATGCAATTCCCATGCATTATCCAGCGGGCAGATCACGTCGTAGCGGCCATGGACGATGATCCCCGGCAAGTGCGCGATCTTGTCCACGTCGCGGATCAACTGGTTTTCTTCCAGGAACGCGTTATTGGTGAAGTAGTGACATTCGATGCGCGCAATCGACAGGGCCCGTTGCGGCTCGGAGAAGCGATCAACCACCAGTGGGTTGGGACGCAACGTGGCGGTGCGGCCTTCCCAGGTGGACCAGGCCTTGGCGGCGTGCATCTGGGCAATCTGGTCGGTGCCGGTAAGGCGCTTGTGAAAGGCCTTGAGCAGATCGCCACGCTCTTCCGGCGGGATCGGCGCCAGGTAGTCCTGCCAGTAATCCGGGAACAGGCGACTGGCACCGGCCTGGTAGAACCACTCGATCTCCTGCGGACGGCACAGGAATATGCCGCGCAGAATCAGTGCATGCACGCACTCGGGGTGGGTCTGCGCGTACGCCAGGGCGAGGGTCGAGCCCCAAGAACCGCCGAACAGCACCCATTTGTCGATGCCCAAGTGCTGGCGAATCCGCTCCAGGTCCTCAATCAGGTGCCAGGTAGTGTTGTTTTCGAGACTCGCGTGGGGCGTCGAGCGACCGCAGCCGCGCTGATCGAAGGTGATGATGCGATACAGGTTGGGGTCGAAGTAGCGGCGACTTTGCGCATCGCAACCCGCACCTGGACCACCATGGATGAACACGACCGGCAGACCTTCTGGCGAACCGCTTTCATCGACATACAGCACATGCGGCTCTTCCACGGCCAGATCGTGCCGGGCGTAAGGTTTGATCTGCGGGTACAAAGTCTGCATAGGTGCTCCTTGGTGACAATCCGGGGCTTCTTGTTGTGCCGTTGGGCATCATAAACCCGAAACGATGAATGATCATGCTCCTGTAAAAGACAGGCTGTCCTGGCAATGGAATGATCAATGCAAGTGATTTGCCAATTGCGGACCCTCGCGAACCAGCGCGATCCGATCAGGTCGAAGCTGCGGGCGTGCCCTGAGTTATTTCTGTGAACGCAGGAAATAACTGACGACACGCCCTACAGTCAAACAACCCATCTTCCACTCGTCTGGCTACTTTGTGTTGAGGTCGTACCGATGTCTGAAGAACCGCTTGTTCGTGACGCCGAGGTGGCTGCTTTCCGCGCCGCTGTTCTCGCCAAACTGACCTATGCGGTCGGCAAAGACCCGGATCATGCGTTTGATCATGACTGGTTCGAAGCTATCGCCCTGGCTGCTCGCGACCACATGGTCGAGCACTGGATGGATCACACCAGACGGATCTATCGCAAGGGCCAAAAACGGGTTTACTACCTTTCGCTGGAGTTCCTGATCGGGCGACTGCTCTACGATAGCCTGAGCAACCTGGGCCTGCTGGACATCGCCCGTGAAGCCATGAGCGAACTGGGTGTCGATCTGGAACGTATCCGCCTGCTGGAGCCCGACGCGGCACTGGGCAATGGTGGCCTGGGGCGTCTGGCCGCCTGCTTCATGGAGAGCATGTCGACCCTGGGCATCGCGGGCCACGGCTACGGGATCCGTTACGAGCACGGGCTGTTTCGTCAGGCCATCGTCGATGGCTGGCAACAGGAACAAACCGAGAACTGGCTGGACTTCGGCAACCCCTGGGAATTCGAACGTGCCGAAGTGGTGTACCCCATCGGCTTCAGCGGCAGCGTCGAGACCCTGGTGGATGAAGCCGGGGAAGCGCGACAGATCTGGCGTCCGGCGGAAACCCTCCGGGCCATCGCCTACGACACGCCGGTGGTGGGCTGGCGCGGTTCCAGCGTCAACACCCTGCGCCTGTGGCGGGCCCGCGCCGTGGAAGACCTGCACCTGGAACGCTTCAACGCCGGTGACCACTTCGGCGCCGTGGCCGAGGTGGTCCGGGCAGAAAGTATTTCCCGCGTGCTGTACCCCAACGACAGCACCGAGGCCGGTCAGGAGCTGCGCCTGCGTCAGGAGTATTTCTTTGTAGCCGCCTCCTTGCAGGACTTGCTGCGTCGCCACCTGAACATGCACAAATCCGTGCACAACCTCGCCGAGCACGTGGCGATCCAGATGAACGACACACACCCGTCGATTGCCGTCGCAGAACTGATGCGCCTGCTGATCGACACCCACGGCGTGCCATGGGACGCCGCCTGGAAAATCACGGTCGACACCCTGGCCTACACCAACCACACACTGCTGCCCGAAGCCCTGGAAACCTGGTCGGTGGGCCTGATGGAGCGGATGCTGCCGCGCCATATGCAGATCATTTACCTGATCAACGCGCAACACATCGATACGCTGCGGGCCAAGGGGATCCATGATTTCGACGTGCTGCGGGCCGTGTCGCTGATCGAAGAAGACAACGGACGCCGCGTGCGCATGGGCAACCTGGCCTTCCTCGGTTCCCACAGCGTCAACGGTGTATCGGCCCTGCACACCCAATTGATGCGCAAAACGGTGTTTGCCGAACTGCACAAGCTGTACCCCGAGCGCATCAACAACAAAACCAACGGCATCACCTTCCGCCGCTGGCTGCATCAGGCCAACCCCAAGCTCACCGAAATGCTGGTCGAGGCGCTGGGGCCTGACGTGCTGGATACCGCTGAAAGTCGTCTGATTGAACTCGAGCCGTTTGCCGAAAAAGCCCAGTTCCGCAAACAGTTTGAAGCGCAACGCCTGCACAGCAAAAAGGCGCTGGCGGCGATCATCCACGAACGGTTGGGGATTGTGGTCAACCCGGAAGCGATGTTCGACGTACAGGTCAAACGTATCCATGAGTACAAGCGCCAGTTGCTGAACCTGTTCCACACCGTCGCGCTGTACCAGGCGATTCGTGCCGAGCCGGGGACCGACTGGGTACCGCGGGTGAAGATCTTCGCTGGCAAGGCAGCGGCCAGTTACCACTCGGCCAAGCTGATCATCAAGCTCACCAACGACATCGCCCGCACGGTCAACAACGACCCCACCGTGCGCGGCCTGTTGAAAGTGGTGTTCATGCCCAACTACAACGTCAGCCTGGCCGAAAGCATCATCCCGGCGGCGGACCTGTCGGAGCAGATATCCACAGCAGGCCTTGAAGCGTCAGGCACCAGCAACATGAAGTTCGGGCTCAACGGTGCGCTGACCATCGGCACCCTGGACGGCGCCAACGTGGAGATGAGCGAACAGATCAGCCTGGAGCACATGTTCATCTTTGGCCTGACCTCGCAGCAGGTCGAGGCACGCAAACTGATCGGCGATTACAGCGCCCATGGGGAAATCGCCGCATCGGGGCGCCTCAACGATGTGCTGCAGGCGATTCGCGGCGGGGTGTTCTCACCGGATGATCCAAACCGCTATGCCGGGTTGATCGACCAATTGATTGCCTATGACCGCTTCCTGGTCTGCGCCGACTTCGACTCTTACTGGGACGCCCAGGCCAAGGTCGAAGCCCACTGGCATGACTCCAAACAATGGTGGCGCTCGGCAGTGCTTAACACTGCGCGCATGGGCTGGTTCTCTTCGGACCGGACCATTCGCGAGTACGCCGGGGATATCTGGAAGGCGCTGGATTAGGTAGCGCCTGAAACATTGCCTTCGCGGGCAAGCCTCGCTCCAACAGTTCCGAGTTGGCCCTGTGGGAGCGACCGGGGTGGCGATCCACCTTGCTCGCGAATGACGGCTGCCGCTTCGCCATTTGGATATACTGCCCCGCAACTGTAATGAGTGGTCCCACAGACAGAAAAGGATGTCGTCGCGTGCAATGGATTCTCCTGTTGGTCGGTCTGGTACTGGGTTGGTCTGCCGGCGGTGCACTGGACGAATCCTTGATCGGTGCAACATTGGGAGCCCTCATTGGTTTCGCCCTGGGCTTGAGCATTCGTTTGTCGGGCCTGAGCCGTCGTTCGGCTGAGCAGCAAAAAGTACTGACCGGCGTGCAGGCCGAGGTTGCATCACTTCAACAACGCCTGGCGCTGATGGGTTCTCCAAAACCTGAACCTGAACCTGAACCCGCACCCGTCGCCACCTTGCAAGCAGTCCCTGAGCTGATCTGGGATTTACCCGTCGACACCCCTGTACCACCAGAACCCACGCGCCCCGCTGCCATCCCCGACCACGGCCCAATCGACCGTGCTATCGCAGCGGCGAAGAACTGGCTGTTCGGTGGGAACACCGTGCTTCGGGTTGGCGTGGTACTGCTGTTTCTCGGCCTGGCCTTTCTGCTGCGCTATGCCACCGAAGGCATGGTCGTACCCATAGAAATGCGTTACGCCGGTGTCGCCGCCGCTGCCGTGGCCTTGCTGGGCCTGGGCTGGTGGCTGCGACAACGCAACAGCCAGTTCGCCCTGATGCTGCAAGGCACCGGCATCGGCGTGCTGTACCTGACGGTGTTCGCCGCCATGAAACTGCACCCGCTACTGGACCCGACCCTGGCCTTTGGTTTGCTGGTGGTGGTCACGGCGTTCTCGGCCATTCTGGCGGTCACGCAAAACTCCCTGGCCCTGGCCTGCGCCGCCGCACTGGGTGGTTTTGCCGCGCCACTACTCACATCGACCGGCACTGGCAGCCATGTGGCGCTGTTCAGTTATTTCGCGCTGCTCAACGCCGGGATCTTCGCCATCGCCTGGTTCAAGGCCTGGCGCCTGCTGAACCTGATCGGCTTCGTCGGCACCTTTGGCATCGGCTTCACCTGGGGCCTGCGGGCCTACACGCCGGAGTTGCTCTGGAGCACCGAGCCGTTCCTGATTCTGTTCTTCCTCATGTACCTGGCAATCGGCCTGTTGTTCGCCCGGCGTAAGCTGCAGGAACTGGGCTCCGGCCCGGAAGATGACAGCCGTGAAGCGGTGCTGCGCTGGTCGGCCCGGCAAGGTGATTACGTCGACGGCAGCCTGCTGTTCGGCACGCCAATTGTCGGTTTCGGCCTGCAATTTGCGCTGGTCCAGCACCTGGAGTTCGCCGCCTCATTCAGTGCCTTGGCGCTGGGCATTCTGTATATGGGCATCGCTCGGGTGCTGGCCGCCCGCAAGAACGAACGCACCCTGTTGCTGACCGAAACCTGCCTGGCGCTGGGCGTGGTCTTTGCGACACTGGCGATCCCGCTGGGCCTGGACGCGCAGTGGACCACCGCCGCCTGGGCGGTAGAAGGCACCGCCGTGTTCTGGCTGGGGTTGCGCCAGCAGCGCTTGCTGGCACGGGGCTTCGGGTTGTTGCTGCAACTGGCGGCTGGCCTGGTCTTTTTCAACGAACTGCACGCCTGGTATTCACCGTTGCTCGCTCACGGTGATTTCTGGACACCGATGATCATTTCCCTGGCCGCGCTGATCAGTGCCCTGCTGCTGCATCGAATCGGTGGCCTGACCAGGCTCAGCGTCCCGCGCCTGTCTGCCGTGCTGCTGGTCTGGGGTGCTGGCTGGTGGGCGCTGTCGCTGCTCAGTGCGGTGCTGCGCTTTACACCTGTGCCTCTGCAGCCGCCCATGCTGCTGATCCTCACTGCCGCCAGCGTCGCGTTGTGGGCGGTGTTGGCGTTGCGCCTGAACTGGCCGGGGCTGGCGATGCTCTGCACCCTGCTCACGCCGTTGAGTGGCGTGGTGTTGCTGTTGTCCCTGGGCACAGATTTCAATCCTGCGGCGAACTGGGGCTGGCTGGCCTGGCTGGCAGTATTCAGTGTGCATCTGGTTTCGCTGCGACGCTTGGCGCCCCTGCTCCCGCAGACTCTGGCGGGCGTTGCACACGCGCTGGGCTGCTGGCTGATCATCAGCGTGCTGTCGCTGGCGTTGCGCTACGGCCTGATGCAATTGTCCGATCACTACAATGCGTGGCGCTGGCTGGGCTGGGCGCTGCTGCCAAGTATCTACCTGCTGGCAATGAGCGCTTCGCGACCATGGCCATGGCCCGTGGCCGCGTATCCCCGGGCGTATCGGTTCTGGGCGGCGGCACCGTTGGCCGTGCTGATGCTGGCGTGGTTCTGGCTGGCCAACTTCTTCAGCGACGGCGCTGCCGACCCGCTGCCCTACGTGCCATTGATCAACCCGCTGGAGCTGGGGCTGCTGTTTGCGTTGTTCGGGATCTTTACCTGGATGCGCAAAAACGCTTTCGCCCACGAATCAGCCTCTGCGCTGAAAACCATCCTCGGCTCGCAACGTGCGGCCTTTATCGTCGCCGGTGCTTCGCTGTTCGCCCTGTTTACGGCTATGGTCATGCGCAGCGCCCATCACTGGAGCGACGTACCATGGCATCTGGATGACCTGCTTGAATCCATGCGTGTACAGGCCGGGCTCTCCATCGTCTGGACCCTGATGGCGCTGGCGTTGATGATCGGTGGTCACCTGCGGGTGCGGCGCGAAGTGTGGATTGTCGGCGCAGCGTTGATCGGTGTGGTGGTCGCCAAGCTGTTCTTCGTCGAGCTAAGCAACCGTGGCGGAATGGCGCGCATCGTGTCCTTCATTGGCGTCGGCATCCTGCTGCTGGTAGTGGGCTATTTCGCCCCGCTGCCGCCCAAGGCCACGCCGCGCCCACTGTCACCCGCCGAGGCTGATCCATCCGAATCGCCACAATCATAAGGAACAGATTCTTGAGTTGTCAGCGGATCATCAACACCGCGGTGCTGGGTGCGGCCTTGTGTGCATCGATGGCCGTCAGCGCCGAAACCCCCGGCGATTTCGCCAGCCAAACGCCCCTGACCCTGAGCGGTGAAGGCCCTTGGTATCGCCTGGAGCTGCCGCTGAACGTGCAACTCAATGCACGCCAGAGCGACCTGGGCGACGTGCGGGTTTTCAACGCCGAAGGCCAGCCACAGGCCTATGCCCTGGCGCTGGATCAAGCCCAGTACCCGCAGGATGAAACGCCCATCCCGGTCAAATGGTTCCCGCTGTACAACAGCAATGACGCCCGTGACGCAGTGCCCAGCGTACGAGTGGAGCGCACGACCACTGGCACCCTGATACAAGTGCAGCCACAACGCGGCATCGAAGCGGGAGAAGAAGTGTTGCGCGGCTGGTTGCTGGACACCAGCACCATCAAGGCGCCGCTGAATCAATTAATCCTCGACTGGAGCGCCGAACACGATGGCTTCCAGCGGTTCAGCATCGAAGCCAGCGACGACCTGCAGCATTGGCAGGCGTGGGGCGAAGGCCAGGTTGCACGGTTGGCGTTCGCTGACGAACTGGTGGAACAACGCGAAGTCGGCCTGCCCGGTCGCAACGCCCGTTATCTGCGCCTGCTCTGGCATTCGCCCCAAACCGCGCCGACCCTGACCTCGGCCCAGATCGTCGGCGCTCACACCGGCAGCCTGCCGCAACCTCTGGCGTGGTCGGAGCCCTTCGCTGGCAAGGTCGACAAGCCGGGTGAATACAGCTGGCAATTGCCGACGGGCCTTGCCCTTGAGCGGCTGAAATTCGACATCGCCCAGCCCAACAGCCTCGCGCCCGGCACGCTCTACGGGCGCACCGACGCCAAGGGTGCCTGGCAGGTGCTGGGCAGCGGCTTGCTCTATCGTCTGACCCAGAATGGCCAGGACGTGGTGCAGGATGAAATCCAGTTGCCGGGCCTCGTGGCGCAACAGTTGAAGCTGGAGGTCGATGAGCGCGGCGGCGGGCTGGGTGCCGAAGCGCCGAAACTGCAGGTTGCGGTCCGGGCCACACAGCTGGTGTTTCTGGCGCGGGGCAGCGGGCCTTATGTGCTGACCGTCGGCAGTTCCACAGTGAAGGCAGCCAATTTGCCGCTGGCCACGCTGATCCCGGACTACAGCGTGCAGAAACTGGCGGAACTGGGCACTGCGAAACTGATCAGCACCCTGGTGGTGCCTGCAATACCCGCAGCGCCGCCCGCAGAAAGCAGCATTGACTTCAAACGCGTCGGGCTCTGGGCCGTACTGGTGATCGGCGTCCTGCTGCTGGGCTGGATGGCCATCAGCACGTTGCGGGCGTCACGGACAAAACCCTGAGCCAAACGGCTTTTTGGAGCGAGAAGTCTATGGGGCCCCATGTTTGGCGGCCCTCTGTGGGCGCGAATTCATTCGCGATGCGGCGTGCAGTCACCCTGGATGCTGAATGTGCTGGCCTCTCTCGAATGAATTCGCTCCCAAACAGGCTGTATAAGCCTGCACAAGTCCACGGATGATTTGCTTATAACCGACCTGAAAATTTGTTCCATAAGACCGCCTGCGCAATGGCGTTTTCCGGCTACGCTCTGCTCAAACGTGAACTCAATCGGCCACAACCCACTCTGATGAGCAGTATTACGTCACCACTCGCGGTAAACTGCGCGGGTTTTTATTTCCCCTCTTTTTCGGAGCTCTCCATGTCCCGCGTTACCCTGAGTCGCTATTTGATTGAGCAGACCCGCAGCAACAACACTCCTGCCGATCTGCGCTTCCTTATCGAAGTGGTGGCGCGTGCGTGCAAGGAAATCAGCCACGCCGTTTCCAAAGGCGCACTGGGCGGCGTCCTTGGCAGCATGGGCACTGAAAACGTACAGGGCGAAGTGCAGAAAAAGCTCGACGTGATCTCCAACGAAATCCTGCTCGAAGCCAACGAATGGGGCGGTCACCTGGCCGGCATGGCGTCCGAAGAAATGGACAACGCCTACCAGATCCCGGGTAAATACCCAAAAGGTGCATACCTGCTGGTATTCGACCCACTGGACGGTTCGTCCAACATCGACGTCAACGTGTCGGTCGGCACCATCTTCTCGGTACTGCGCTGCCCGGACAAACACCTGAGCCAGAACGACAGCCTGAGCGAAGAAGCCTTTCTGCAACCGGGCACCAAGCAGGTTGCCGCCGGTTACGCGATCTACGGTCCGCAGACCATGCTGGTACTGACCCTGGGCAACGGCGTGAAAGGCTTCACCCTGGACCGCGAGCTGGGCAGCTTCGTCCTGACCCACGAAAACATGCAGATCCCGGAAACCACCCAGGAATTCGCGATCAACATGTCCAACCAGCGCCACTGGGAAGCCCCGGTCAAGCGTTACGTGGAAGAACTGCTGGCTGGCGAAGAAGGCCCGCTGAAAAAGAACTACAACATGCGCTGGATTGCAGCCATGGTCGCCGATGTACACCGCATCCTGACCCGTGGCGGCCTGTTCATGTACCCACGCGACAGCCGCGAGCCTTCCAAGCCGGGCAAACTGCGCCTGATGTACGAAGCCAACCCGATGTCGTTCATCGTTGAACAGGCAGGCGGTATTTCTACCGACGGCCATCAGCGCATCCTCGACATCCAGCCAGAAGGCCTGCACCAGCGCGTTGCGGTGTACCTGGGTTCCAAGCAGGAAGTTGAACGCATCACCGGCTACCACAAAGACTGAAAACAATGACGGCGCCCTGGCAATCGTTGCTCCACTGGTGGTTCGGCACAGCTGAATCCCCTAGCGAAGCGGCGAAAGCCCAGGGCAAGCTCTGGTTCGGCAAAGAAGAGTCGTGGATCGAGGTTTTTGAGTTATCTATTGGCTCGTAACAACCGCTTGGTAAGCAACGACATCATGTCCCGCCGAGCATCAACCACCGCATGAACAAAAATGACATCCTGCCGAACCTCGTAAATGATGCGATTCATGCCCGAGATGATTTGCCTGTATTGAGTCAAATTCAACAATTCGATTTCTTCAGGTACTGCTCCTGCAAGTGGCAATTTACTGATGCTGTCTAAAGCCTCTCTGAATTTTCTGGAGGTTTCCAACCACGCGTCACGGGAAAATTTTTTGACGATGTAATCCCGGATCTCTTTTAAGTCGTACTTCGCTGGCTCCAGGATAACGACCTGAAGACTCATTGTTCATCGGCCCTGTCCAGCTCAGAAAACACGTCTTCAACTGTTTGATAATTGCCTTGCTCAATTTCACGATTACCCAAGGCCAGAATTTTCAGTAGCGCGAACGTTTCCATCTGCTCTTCATAACTTTTTACATCCATCACCACTAATTTCGCCTCACCATTTTGGGTAATCAACATGGGCTCCCGGCTTTCCGAAATATCCCTCACGATCTCGGCAGCATGACTTTTGAGGTAACTGATCGGTTTGACGTGCGACGAAAATTTCATGTCTGATAACCTCGGATGACAGTTCGAACTGATTTTAGTCCTAATTCAGTCCTCCCGAAAAGCCTGGGAAGACATATGGAACCACACCCCCCTTTTCTCTTCTAAGCTTTCGCTATTACGCCCGCCGGTCGTAGGCCCCCTTCCGTTCAGGAGCTTCACTCATGTCTTTGCGCTCTCTCGCGTTGTTATCGTTTTGCGTATTGCTGGCCGCGTGCAGCAAGGTCAATCAGGAAAATTATTCGAAGATTTCGGCGGGGATGGACAAGGCTCAGGTCGAGCAATTGCTCGGCAGCCCGACTGAGTGTTCTGGCGCGCTGGGGATGTCCAGCTGTACCTGGGGCGACCAGAAGAGCTTTATCAGCGTGCAGTACGCCGCCGACAAAGTGGTGCTGTTCTCCGGCCAGGGCTTGAAATAAACCATGACCACCTCACTGATGCGCTTCTGGGTTGCCGTGCTGGCGAGTCTTTTACTGGCCGGTTGTACCAGTGGCGGGCAGGATCTTATGCAGCCAAAGACGGTAGACAGCGTTGACCTCAAACGCTATCAGGGCACCTGGTACGAACTGGCGCGGATGCCGATGTTTTTCCAGCGCAACTGTGCGCAATCCGAAGCCCATTACGTGCTCAAGGATGACGGCAATATCGGCGTGACCAATCGCTGTCGGACTATCGAAGGCAAGTGGGAGCAGGCGACGGGCACTGCTTCGCCTCAGGTGCCGGGCAAGACCGACAAGCTGTGGGTCGTGTTCGATAACTGGTTTTCGCGCCTGTTCCCAGGGCTGGCCAAGGGTGATTACTGGGTGTTGTACATCGGCGACGGTTACAAGACCGCTGTGGTTGGCAACCCGGACCGCAAGTACCTGTGGCTGCTGTCGCGCACGGCGCAGGTGTCGGAAGAAACCAAACAGGAATTGCTGGCCAAGGCCCGGCAGCAGGGGTACGACACCACCAAGCTGATCTGGCGTGTGGATGATTCGAAGATTGGTAAGGCTGGGGATTGATTCGCGTAAACCTGTGGGAGCGAATTCATTCGCGAAAGGTTGGCACATTCAACATCACCTGTGCCTGATCCACCATCGCGAATGAATTCGCTCCCACAGATTGCTTTTTAACCCAACAACTCGCGCAAGACCTGTGCAAACGCCCGGCTGCTTTCTTCTTCGTCGGCATGACGTCCGTCACGCACGACCCATTGGCCGTTGACCAGCACGTCGCGAATCTGTCGGTCGCCACCGGCGAACAGCCAGCGATTGAGAATGCCGTCGCCCGAGGCCGTCGCCAGGTACGGGTCGTTACCGTCCAGCACCAGCCAGTCCGCACGTTGCCCGACTTCCAGCGCCCCGATCGACTGCCCCAACGCCTGGGCACCGCCCACCAGCGCGGCGTCAAACAGGGTGCGGCCTACCATCGGCTGGTCACTGCGGTACAAACGGTTGCGACGTTGATCCCGCAGCCGCTGACCGTATTCAAGCCAGCGCAGCTCTTCCACCACGCTCAGTGACACATGGCTGTCCGAACCAATGCCCCAACGGCCGCCCTGGGCAATGTAATCCACTGCCGGGAAGATACCGTCACCCAGGTTGGCCTCGGTGGTCAGGCACAGGCCCGCCACCGCGCGGCTTTCAGCCATGTGTGCGACTTCATCGGCATTGACGTGGGTCGCGTGCACCAGGCACCAGCGTTGATCCACCGCGACGTTGTCGTACAGCCATTGCACCGGGCGCTTGCCGCTCCAGGTCAGGCAGTCGTCGACTTCTTTCTGTTGCTCGGCGATGTGGATGTGCACCGGACACTGTCTATCGCTGGCCGCCAGCACATCATTGATCTGCTGCGGCGTAACGGCGCGCAGCGAGTGGAAGCACAGGCCCAGTTGCTGTGCCGGCTGAGCAGCCAGTACCGGTTTGAGGCATGCCTGCAGGTCCAGGTAACTGTCGGTGCTGTTGATGAAGCGGCGTTGCCCTTCATTCGGCACTTGGCCGCCAAAGCCGGAGTGGCTGTACAGCACCGGCAACAGGGTCAGGCCTATGCCCGCAGAACTCGCCGCCTGGCTGATTTGTAGCGCCAGCTCGGCCGGGTTCGCGTAAGGCTTGCCGGTGGTGTCCTGGTGTACGTAATGGAATTCGGCAACCGAAGTGAAACCGCCCTTGAGCATCTCGATATACAGCTGGCGCGCGATAACGCCAATCTGCTCGGGGCTGATCTTGCCCACCAGCCGGTACATCAGGTCGCGCCAGGTCCAGAAACTGTCGTTCGGGTTGCCCGCCACTTCCGCCAGCCCGGCCATTGCCCGCTGAAACGCATGGGAATGCAGGTTCGGCATGCCCGGCAACAACGGCCCGTTCAGACGCTCGGCGCCCTGGGCGTCGGCGTCGGCCTGGACACGGGTCAGGACGCCCTCGGCGCTGACTTCAAGACGGACGTTGTTGGCCCAGCCGCTGGGTAATAATGCGCGCTCGGCAAAAAAGGCGGACATGGATCTGCACCCCACTGTGTGAATTTGTATATACATATACAGACGTTTGCCTGCCCGGTAAACTCCGGCAAGCTTGCCGCTGACCCCCGAAATGGTTAGCGTGTGCGGGTTTCACGAGGTGAAACGCTTCGCCCACATGGGCTCGAACCCTCATCCAATGACAAGGACTTTCCCTGTGCCGACTCCGCCTGCCAACACTTCGCTGGCCGCCCAGATGGGTGACAGTCCGGCCCCGCTGTATGCGCGTGTGAAGCAAATGATCGCGCAACAGATCCAGAATGGAACCTGGGCCCCGCATCATCGTGTCCCTTCGGAAAGCGAACTGGTGACCCAACTGGGTTTTAGCCGCATGACCATCAACCGTGCCCTGCGTGAACTGACCGCAGAAGGCCTGTTGGTGCGCATGCAGGGCGTAGGCACTTTTGTGGCCGAACCCAAGAGCCAGTCCGCGCTGTTCGAAGTGCACAACATCGCCGACGAAATCGCCTCTCGCGGCCATCGTCACACCTGCAAGGTCATCATCCTCAACGAAGAAGCGGCGGGTTCCGAGCGCGCTCTGGCGCTGGACATGCGCGAAGGCCAGCGGGTGTTCCATTCGCTGATCGTGCATTTCGAAAACGATATCCCGGTGCAAATCGAAGACCGCTTCGTCAATGCACTGGTCGCGCCAGAGTACCTGCGCCAGGACTTCACCCTGCAAACGCCTTACGCGTACCTGTCCCAGGTCGCGCCGCTGACCGAGGGCGAGCACGTGGTGGAAGCCATTCTGGCCGAGCCCGATGAATGCAAACTGCTGCAGATCGAGGAAGGCGAACCCTGCCTGTTGATCCGCCGCCGCACCTGGTCAGGCCGCCAGCCCGTCACCGCTGCCCGCCTGATCCACCCCGGTTCCCGCCATCGCCTGGAAGGACGTTTCAGCAAATGACTCAACCCAAGACGCAGCCCAAAACGCAGCTAAAAACCCTCCGCGCCGTCGATTACCCACGCATGCCGTGGAAAAACGGTGGCGGCAGCACTGAAGAAATCACCCGCGATGCAGGTGAAGGCCTGGACGGTTTCGGCTGGCGTCTGTCGATTGCCGACATCGGGGAGTCGGGCGGTTTTTCGGTGTTTGCCGGGTATCAGCGGATCATCACAGTGCTGCAAGGCGCGGGCATGGTTCTCAACGTCGACGGCCAGGACACGCCGTCACTGTTGCCAACCGACCCCTTCGCGTTCAGCGGCGATAGCCAGGTCAGTTGCACCCTGATCGACGGCCCGATCCGTGACTTCAACCTGATCTATTCGCCCAAGCGCTACAGCGCCCGCCTGCACTGGCTCGATGTGCAACTGCCTCAACGTCTGTTCAGTTCGGCCAACACATTGCTGCTGTTCAGCGTGTCCGATCAGTTGAGCGCCTTCGTCGGTGATCACGCGCAACAAACCCTCGGTCATCACGACTGCCTGCAAGTGGAGAACGATGGCAGCCTGTTCGAAATCGTCCTGCAAGCCACTGATCGCAGCCATGGCTGCCTGATCGAGCTGACCGCGCTGCCTGCCTGACGGAGCGGATGCAGGTATAGTTGCCTGCCTGGATGCCCTGTCCGAAAGCATGCCTTAAAAGCATGCCCAAAAAGCCTGGAAGCTTATGACCAACAGCCCGAACACCACAGAATCCCCACGCGCCGTCGCCATCCTTGCACGCTTCCTGGCCTCGGAGTCAGCAGGCGGCGTGGTGCTGATGGGCGCGGCACTGGCGGCCTTGATCGTCGCCAACTCGCCTCTTGCCACCGGTTACTTCGCAGCCTTGCACAGCGTCTGGCTCGGCTTGTCGGTGGAGCTGTGGATCAACGACGGGCTGATGGCGATCTTCTTTCTGATGGTGGGCCTTGAGATCAAACGCGAAGTGCTGGCAGGCGGGCTGTCCACCTGGCCGCAACGGGCGCTCCCCGGTTTTGCTGCGCTGGGCGGGATGCTGATTCCGGCGCTGATCTACATCGGTATCAACTGGGGCCACACGGAAACATTGAGTGGCTGGGCCATCCCGGCGGCGACCGATATCGCCTTCGCTCTCGGCGTGCTGTCGCTGTTGGGCAATCGTGTACCGACCTCGCTGAAAGTCTTCCTCGCGGCCCTGGCGATTCTCGACGACCTGGGCGCAGTCACCATCATTGCGTTCTTTTACAGCACCGGCCTGTCGCTGCCGATGCTGCTGGCCTCGTTCGTGACCCTGGGCGTGTTGATCGCCATGAATCGGCTGGGTGTGAAGCGCTTGCTGCCCTATCTGGTCATCGGCGCATTGCTGTGGTTCTTCGTCCTCCAGTCTGGCGTGCATGCGACGCTGGCGGGGGTCGCACTGGCCCTGTGCATCCCGCTGGGCAAGCCCCAGGAAGAAGCCCGCTCGCCGCTGCTGTTTCTCGAAGAGAAGATGCATTACTGGGTGGCATTCGGCGTAGTGCCGGTTTTCGGTTTCGCCAACGCCGGAGTTTCGCTGTCGGGCATTACCCCAGAAAACCTGATCGACCCCGTGCCTCTGGGTGTCGCTCTCGGTTTGCTGGTGGGCAAGCAGATCGGCGTGTTCCTCGCCGCGCTACTGGCGATCCGCATCGGCCTGGCAAAACTGCCCGAAGGCAGCAACTGGCTGCAACTCTATGGCGTGGCGTTGCTGTGCGGCATCGGCTTCACCATGAGCCTGTTCATCGGCAACCTGGCGTTTCCTGACTCGCCGCACCTGATCGATGAGGTGAAGGTGGGCGTGTTGATGGGCTCGATACTGGCGGCGATTGCCGGGGTTCTGGTGCTGCGCGCTCGTTCTCACACGCCCGGTTGATGCTCGAAAAAGTTATTTTCTGCGCCACTGCATCCAGATAGCACTCCGGCGGGTAGTACAGACAGCAGCATTTGGAGCTGCAGGATCACTACCCTCTGGAGATGTATATGAACGCTAAAAAACTGCTGTGCCTTACGGGCGTCTCTTTGGCTTTCACCTGCTCGCTGCCTGCTGCTTTCGCACAAGCGGACCTTCCCGACAGCATCAAGGTGCCTGAAGGCCACAAGGTCAGCCTGGAAACCACGGGCGTGGGCGAGATCACCTATGAGTGCCGCGAAAAGGCCGGGGCAACCGGCCAGCTGGAGTGGACCTTCGTCGGCCCCAAGGCTGTGCTCAATGATCGCAGCGGCAAAGAAGTCGGCACTTACTTTGGCCCACCTGCCACCTGGGAAGCCAAAGACGGCTCGAAAGTGACCGGCGCCCAGTTGGCGGTTGCACCCTCCAGCCCGGGCAACCTGCCGTATCAACTGGTCAAGGCCAACCCGGTCGAAGGCAAGGGCACCCTGGCCGGGGTCAGCTACATCCAACGGGTGGCATTGAAAGGTGGCGTGGCGCCGAGCAGCGAATGCACGACCGCGAACAAGGGCGCACAAGAAGTCGTCAAGTATCAGGCCGACTACATCTTCTGGGCGAGCAACTGATTCAGGCCTTTGAGCCGCAGGAACTGGTCTATGCTCCTGCGCAGGAGCCCCGGCCAAGCGCCGGGGCAATGCTGACCTGATCACGGCTGATCGATTTGTCTTCACTCGAATCTCACTTTGACTATGAAGCCACGCTGCACGCTTGCGCACGAGGCGAGCGTCCAGCCCTGCAACGCTTGTACGTGCAGGAAGGCGCCCGGCTACTGGGCGTCGTGCAGCGTATCGTGCGCGATAGCGCGCTGGCGGAGGACATCGTGCATGACGCCTTCATCAAGATCTGGACCCGCGCTGGCAGTTACGACCAGGCTCGCGGCTCGGCCCGTGGCTGGATTTTCAGCGTGACACGCCACCTCGCATTGAACGCCGTGCGCGACCACGCGCGGGAAGTGCAACTCGACGACCAACAAGACAGCGCTGACCACCAGGCCACGCTGGAAGGCTGGCAAGACACCCAGGATGCGTTCGACTGGCGGGTCAACCCGGGCCGCATCCAGTTCTGCCTGGAGCAACTGGAGCCGGTGCGACGCAACTGTGTGTTCCACGCCTATGTGGACGGTTATTCACATCAGGAAATCGCGCAAAAACTGGGCGCCCCCTTAGGCACGGTCAAGGCCTGGATCAAACGCAGCCTTGCCGCTCTGCGCGAGTGCATCGGATGAGTACGCCTTCTGATGACAAGCATCCAGACGATCTCCATGTGCTGGCGGGCGAATACGTACTGGGCACGTTGTCGCGCAACCAGAGCAATGAGGTGGCAAGACGCATGGCGCTGGAGCCCGACCTGCAGGCGGCGGTCGACGCCTGGGAAGAGCGCCTGTTGCCCCTGACTGAAATGACAGAACCCCGGACACCCTCACCTCGCCTCTGGACCCGGGTTGAACGCAGCCTCGAGGATCTGGCCGCGCCCAATCCGATCCCGCTGGCGGCGCGTCAAACAACAGGCTGGTGGCAAAGCCTGTTTATCTGGCGAGGGCTGGCTGGCGCCGGGCTCATGGCAACCCTGGTACTGAGCGCGCTGTTGTTGACTCGCGTGACAGCCGTGCAGGCGCCGTCCTATGTGGTGGTCCTGATTGCACCGCAAGACAAGGCTCCCGGCTGGGTGGTGCAAGCCAGCAACCCTCGGGAAATCCAGTTGATCCCTCTGGGCGTGACCCAGGTCCCGTCAGACAAGGCACTAGAGTTCTGGACCAAGGCTGACGAGTGGCAGGGCCCCGTCTCCCTGGGCCTGGTCAAACCCGGCCAGACCTTGCATATCCCCCTGGATAAATTGCCGCCGCTACAGGCCAACCAACTGTTTGAGCTGACCCTGGAACAGGCCAGCGGCTCGCCGATTGGCAAGCCGACCGGGCCGATTCAGTTTATTGGCCGGGCCGTCAAAGTGATTTGAAGCAGAGCGTCGAGGCAATCTGTGGGAGCGAATTCATTCGCGATGCGGTATGTCAGCCACCGGAGATACTGGCTGTGCTTGCCTCTCGCGAAGGAATTCGCTCCAACAGGATTTCGACCTTTTTCAGTTTTTTTAAAATATTTTGGATTCGGTGTAACCAGACAGATCAGGCCGGCGAACTACCTTACGGATCGCAAGTACAACGCTGAAAAATGCGTCACTGCACCTAACCTGACCTGATTATCAAAGCCTCTGGAGACACCACCATGAACTCTCTCAAAATCGCCGCTGCTGTCATCGCCCTCGCTTCCATGGCTTCCGGTGCAATGGCCGCTGATGCGCCAAAAATGGAAAAATGCTTTGGCGTAGCGATGGCTGGCCACAACGATTGCAAGGCAGGCGCTGGCACCACTTGCGCAGGCACCGCGAAAACCGACTACCAGACCAACGCCTGGAAGAACGTACCGGTAGGCACTTGCACCAGCATCAAGACCCCACACGGCACCGGTACTCTGCAAGCGATGTAATCGCAGCATAGTCCGCACGCCTCTGAACATTGCGTCACTGCTACACACAACCTAAATGACTTGAAGCCCCTGGAGACACCACCATGAACTCTCTCAAAATCGCTGCCGCTGTCATCGCCCTCGCTTCGATGGCTTCCGGTGCAATGGCCGCTGATGCGCCAAAAATGGAAAAATGCTTTGGCGTAGCGATGGCTGGCCACAACGATTGCAAAGCAGGCGCAGGCACCACTTGCGCAGGCACCGCGAAAACGGATTATCAAACCAATGCATGGAAGAACGTACCGGTGGGCACCTGCACCAGCATCAAGACCCCGCACGGCACTGGCACCCTCGAGGCCATGTAATCAAACCACGCCGATCCTGGCCGCCCTACCCAAAAAAGGTGGGCGCCAGGATCGGTAGTTTGAACTCCTTAAAGTACCCCCTTCAAATTGCATGTGTCGGCATAGCGACGCGGCAAGTCCCAACGCGAGGCATAGAGTTTATGCCGCAGCAACATCTGGAAAAAAACATCGCAAACCCCGTTGACGTGCAGGTCTGAGGCCTCGCCCTGCCCGGGCAATGCTCCCCAGCGCAACAGCTCGTCAATGGTGGTTGCCTGTTGCCGTAATTCGCTGTCTATCCGCGCCGTAGCATCGTTGCCTTCATAAGGGGCAAGCGCGACGGCCACCCGGTAGCGCGGGTCCAGAATCTTGCGGTACAGGAACAATGAACGTGGCGCGTGGAAGTCCGACGTCACCAGCAAGACCCTGTTGCCCGTCACTGAATGCTCCTTCAACGCCAGGCCCGTGAACACGGCGTTCCCCACCGTATCCAGCGAGTCTGTCTCCATGATCAGGCGGTGCGCATCCACACCCTTGGCCAGCAGAAACTCACGCATGATGCCCGCTTCCAGCTCCAGGGTTCTGCCACCGCCGGACAACACCACCGCAGCGGCGGGGTATTTCTGGATCAAGGGCAAGGCAACGGCCAGGCGCTGTTCCAGGACCGGGCGATTGGAGCCCAGGATCACGATGACATCGGGACGCTCATAGGCCGTCGCGTCGCCCAGATGACTCTGCCCGGTATAGCGCTGGTAGAAGGATTTGATGTCTGTGGATAACTGTTGCAGGTGCGTGGCGGCTGCAACCGGCAGCGCTTTGTCGGTCACGAAGGGTTGCAGTGACTGAGCCCATTGCTGCTGATTAATCAGTTGCGCGTACAAGGTCGCGAGCCGGCCATCGGCGACGCGGTCTTCGAAGTCGGAGGCGTTGTAACTGAGTGCGGCCAACGCTGACAGTCGGCCCTGAATATCGGTAGCGGCGCCTATGTCCACCACTGGACGCTTTGTATCCGCCGCAGCGCAGCCACTGGAAAGGGCGAGAACGATCAGCAGACAAACTGTCCGGACAGGGGATGAGGGTGAAACACGGTACATGTCTGGGTGTACTCCTTTAAATGGATGTGCGGGTTTAAACACAGGGTATCTGGGGCCACCAGAGTAAAAATGTGAGCGGGCGTTACCGGCGCGCGAACACGCACCAATCCCTCGCACCGCTGTTACTTAACGCCCCAATTCAGCGCACACCTGGACCGTATGCGTGCCGTTTGTTTTTTTCCGCGCATCCCCTTCTAGTCCCTATTTGTGACAAAACCGCTCTACTCCGGGCCTCCCCAAAAAAATTCCGGCCAACACCCCTCGAAGCAAACAGAGTTGGTCTCTTGATTGCATATGCTTGTATGTACAAGTAAATATGTGTGCGTAGGAGCTACACCAAGCGCTACACCAAAGCTTGACCAAAGTACGCACCCCACACCCTGTTTCGCCTGCGTTGTTGCAGGCACCGCTTGCCCACCGCCTGGGCTGGTTTGGATTGATCGCTGAGGATTTTTTCATGACTGAGAATACCTGGACCAAACACCGTGACGTCGAAGTCCGCGCCGCACGTGGTAACAAGCTGACCGCCAAAAGCTGGCTGACCGAAGCGCCGCTGCGCATGCTGATGAACAACCTCGATCCTGAAGTGGCCGAGAACCCGAACGAGCTGGTGGTCTACGGTGGTATCGGTCGTGCAGCACGTAACTGGGAATGCTACGACAAGATCGTTGAAAGCCTGACCAACCTGAATGACGACGAGACCCTGCTGGTGCAATCCGGCAAGCCGGTCGGCGTCTTCAAGACCCACAGCAACGCCCCTCGCGTACTGATCGCCAACTCCAACCTGGTGCCACACTGGGCGAGCTGGGAACACTTCAACGAACTGGACGCCAAGGGCCTGGCCATGTACGGCCAGATGACCGCCGGCAGCTGGATCTACATCGGCAGCCAGGGCATTGTTCAAGGCACCTATGAAACCTTCGTCGAAGCCGGTCGCCAGCACTACGACGGCAGCCTGAAAGGCCGTTGGGTTCTGACTGCAGGCCTGGGCGGCATGGGCGGCGCACAGCCACTGGCCGCAACCCTGGCCGGTGCCAGCTCGCTGAACATCGAATGCCAGCAGAGCCGCATCGATTTCCGTCTGAAAACCCGCTATGTCGATGAGCAAGCGGTGGATCTGGACGACGCCCTCGCCCGCCTCAAGAAATACAGCGCAGAAGGCAAGGCCATCTCCATCGCCCTGTGCGGCAACGCGGCAGAAATCCTGCCGGAAATGGTCCGCCGTGGCGTGCGCCCGGACATGGTCACCGACCAGACCAGCGCCCACGACCCACTCAACGGCTACCTGCCCGCTGGCTGGACCTGGGAAGAGTACCGCGCCCGCTCGGTGACCGAGCCGGCTACCGTGGTCAAGGCCGCCAAGCAATCCATGGCCGAGCACGTTGAAGCCATGCTGGCGTTCCAGAAACAAGGCATCCCGACCTTCGACTACGGCAACAACATCCGCCAGATGGCCAAGGAAGTCGGCGTCGACAACGCCTTCGATTTCCCGGGCTTCGTACCGGCTTACATCCGTCCGCTGTTCTGCCGTGGCATTGGCCCGTTCCGCTGGGCTGCACTGTCGGGCAACGCCGAAGACATCTACAAGACCGACGCCAAGGTCAAAGAGCTGATCCCGGACGACGCACACCTGCACAACTGGCTGGACATGGCACGTGAACGTATTGCGTTCCAGGGCCTGCCAGCCCGTATCTGCTGGGTTGGCCTGGGCCAGCGCGCCAAGCTGGGCCTGGCCTTTAACGAAATGGTCCGCAGCGGCGAGCTGTCGGCACCGATCGTGATCGGCCGTGACCACCTGGACTCCGGCTCGGTGGCAAGCCCGAACCGCGAAACCGAATCCATGCAGGACGGCTCCGACGCAGTGTCCGACTGGCCTCTGCTCAACGCCCTGCTCAACACCGCCAGCGGCGCGACCTGGGTTTCGCTGCACCACGGTGGCGGCGTGGGCATGGGCTTCTCGCAACACTCTGGCATGGTCATCGTCTGCGACGGTACTGACGAAGCCGCCGAGCGCATCGCCCGCGTTCTGCACAACGACCCGGCCACAGGCGTCATGCGCCACGCCGATGCCGGTTACCAGATCGCTATCGACTGCGCCAAAGAGCAGGGCCTGAACCTGCCGATGATCAAGGGCTGACAAGTCCCCGCCGGGGAAATGCAAAACCTGTGGGAGCGAATTCATTCGCGATGAATTCGCTCCCACAAGGACTGCGCCCAACAGCTTCATGCGGTTTTTATTTGATGTCCTTCACCCGTTTCCGAGGATGTTTGTAATGGCTGTTTCCGATGATCGCGCTGCAAGCTCTTCTGTGATCGAAAGGCGTTCGATCGATTACATCCCTGACGGGGAAAGACATGGTCGTCTGTTCAGTCAGTTCACGCTTTGGCTAGGTGCAAACCTGCAGATAACTGCCATCGTCACCGGAGCGCTGGCCGTGGTGTTGGGTGGCGATGTGTTCTGGTCGCTGATTGGTTTGCTGGTCGGGCAACTGCTTGGCGGCGGCGTCATGGCGCTGCATGCGGCACAAGGCCCGAAACTCGGCCTGCCGCAGATGATTTCCAGCCGGGTGCAATTCGGCGTGTACGGCGCAGTGATCCCACTGGTGCTGGTGTGCCTGATGTACATCGGTTTTTCTGCCAGCGGCACAGTGCTAGCGGGTCAGGCGCTGGGGCAATTGCTCCTCGTCGAGGACTGGCAAGGCATAGTGGTCTTCGCCGCCTCGATCGTGGTGGCAACCATCTTCGGTTACCGCGTGATTCACATGATCGGTCGGGTCGCCAGCGTCATCGGCGTGATCGCATTCATCTACCTGTTCGGCGCGTTGCTACATGGCAATGACATCAGTGCGTTACTGGGCAACAAGCACTTCTCGCTGGCCAGTTTCCTGTTGGCGATTTCCCTGTCGGCATCGTGGCAGATTGCGTTCGGACCTTATGTCGCGGACTACTCGCGCTACTTGCCACGCAGCACCTCGACCAGCGGTACATTCTGGGCCGTGGGCCTGGGTTCGGTGATCGGCGCCCAGGCGTCCATGGTCTTCGGTGTGTTCGCAGCGGCACTGGCAGGCAAGCAGTTCGCTCACCATGAAGTGGCGTTCATCGTCAGCCTGGGTGGTACGGGCATTGTCGCGGCGCTGCTGTATTTCAGCATTGCGTTCGGCAAGGTCACCATCACCACGCTCAACGCGTATGGCAGCTTCATGTCCATCGCCACCATCGTCAGCGGCTTTCGCGGCAACCGCCACATCTCCAGCGGCCTGCGCCTGGTCTACATCTTCGTGATGGTGGGTCTGGCAACCCTGCTGGCACTGGCGGGCAAGGACTCGTTCCTCAAGGATTTCTCCGCGTTCATCCTGTTCCTGCTGGCGTTCTTCACGCCCTGGAGCGCGATCAACCTGGTGGACTTCTACTGCGTCACCAAAGAGCGTTATGACCTCCCGGCCTTGTCAGACCCGGATGGCCGTTACGGCCGCTGGAACTGGATCGGGATCGGCATCTACGTGTTCGGCGTGCTGATCCAGATGCCGTTCATTGCCACTCAGTTCTACACCGGCCCCTTGGTCGAGCATCTGGGGGATACCGATATCTCCTGGATCATCGGTCTGGTGGTGCCCGGCATTGTGTATTACCTGGTTGCGAAGAAATGGCATGGCGCCATTCCGGAGCGCCTGATCCTGCCAGTCGAGCAGGGCACGACTCAAACAACCCAAGGCACCAGCAAAGTCCGGCCAGCGATGAGCTGACCGAGCCCGAGCGCAGCACGATAGCGAGAGAGAACATGGAAGGGGGCACTCAACTACCCCTTGGAAAGGGCTGGATGCCCCTTTACTGCCGCAATCCATTTCAGATCCCGGAGTGTCACATAATGAAAACGAAAAAGGCCCTGCTGACCACGTTGCTCTCTGTTGGCTTGCTCGCCGCTGCTGGCGCAAGCCAGGCTGCTGGCTGGTGTGAGTCTGGCAAGCCAGTGAAATTCGCAGGCTTGAACTGGGAAAGCGCGATGCTGCTGACCGACGTGCTGGAAGTCGTCCTGAACAAAGGTTACGGCTGCAAAGTCGACAGCCTGCCTGGCAACTCCATCACCATGGAAAACGCCCTGGGCACCAACGATATCCAGATATTCGCTGAAGAGTGGGTTGGCCGCAGCGAGGTCTGGAACAAGGCCGCCGCCGCTGGCAAGGTAGTCGGCGTCGGCGCTCCGGTGGTGGGCGCAGTCGAAGGCTGGTACGTGCCGCGCTACGTGATTGAAGGCGACGCCAAGCGCAAGCTGGCCGCCAAGGCGCCGAACCTGAAGTCCATCAGCGATCTGGCTCAGTATTCGGCCGTGTTCAAGGACCAGGAAGAACCGAACAAAGGCCGTTTCTACAACTGCCCGGCCGGCTGGACCTGTGAGCTGGAAAACACCGACATGCTCAAAAGCTACGGCCTGGAAGACAAGTTCACCAACTTCCGCCCTGGCACCGGCCCCGCGCTGGATGCTGCCGTACTCTCGAGCTACAAGCGTGGCGAGCCGATCCTGTTCTACTACTGGTCGCCAACACCGCTGATGGGCCAGGTCGACCTGGTTCGCCTGGAAGAGAAAGGCGGCGAGACCAAGACCATCGATATCAAGGTCGGCGTGTCCAAAGTCTTCAATGAAGAAGCCCCGGAACTGGTGGCGATGCTGGCCAAGGTCAACCTGCCCATCGATCTTCTGAACCAGAATCTGGCGCGAATGACCAAAGAGCGCATCGAATCGCCTAAGCTGGCGCAGATTTTCCTGAAAGAACATCCGGAAGTCTGGCACGCATGGGTCAGCGAAGACGCAGCGAAGAAGATTGACGCCTCGCTGTAAGAGTCGCCGCAGCCTGGTCAGGCGTAAACTGGCCAGGCAGTCGTCGTGCAGCTGACTCGCTACACCTACTTGATCGAGAGCCTTTTATGTTCCCCGAAAACTTTACGTTCTCAATCGCCGATTGGGTCAATAACTGGGTCGATTCCCTGGTTACCAATTACGGTGATGTGTTCCGGCACATCTCTGACACCCTGCTTTGGGCCATCGTAAACCTTGAGGGCCTGCTGCGCATGGCTCCGTGGTGGCTGATGCTGGCTATTGTCGGCGGCATCGCCTGGCACGCCACACGCAAAGTCGTCACCACGGTGGTGATTGTCGGCCTGTTGTTCCTTGTCGGCGCCGTAGGTCTGTGGGACAAACTGATGCAAACCCTGGCGCTGATGCTGGTGGCGACGATCATTTCTGTCTTGATCGGCATCCCGCTGGGCATCCTTTCGGCACGCAGCAACCGCCTGCGTTCTGTGCTGATGCCGTTGCTGGACATCATGCAAACCATGCCCAGTTTCGTGTACCTGATCCCGGTGCTGATGCTGTTCGGCCTGGGCAAGGTTCCGGCGATCTTCGCCACCGTGATCTATGCCGCACCGCCGCTGATTCGCCTGACCGACCTGGGCATCCGCCAGGTGGACGGCGAAGTGATGGAAGCCATCAACGCCTTCGGTGCCAACCGCTGGCAGCAACTGTTCGGCGTGCAACTGCCGCTGGCCCTGCCCAGCATCATGGCGGGCATCAACCAGACCACCATGATGGCCCTGTCGATGGTCGTCATTGCCTCGATGATCGGCGCACGCGGCCTGGGTGAAGACGTACTGGTAGGGATTCAAACCCTCAACGTTGGACGCGGCCTGGAAGCAGGTCTGGCCATCGTGATTCTGGCGGTGGTCATCGACCGCATTACGCAGGCCTATGGTCGGCCACGGCATGAGGCGAACAAATGAGCAGCGCGACCGAAATGAACAAGATCGTCGTCAAGAATGTGTTCAAGATTTTTGGCAACCGGGCCAAGGACGCGCTGGCCATGATCCAGCAGAACAAGTCCAAGGATCAGGTGCTGGCCGAAACCGGTTGCGTAGTGGGCGTGAACGACTTGTCGTTGTCCATCGGCAGCGGCGAGATCTTCGTGATCATGGGCCTGTCCGGCTCAGGCAAGTCCACGCTGGTGCGCCACTTCAACCGCCTGATCGACCCTACCAGCGGCGAAATCCTGGTCGATGGTGAAGACATCCTGCGTTACGACATGGAGGCCTTGCGCCAATTCCGCCGGCACAAGATCAGCATGGTGTTCCAGAGCTTCGGCCTGCTGCCCCACAAGACCGTGCTGGAAAACGTTGCCTACGGCCTGAAAGTGCGCGGCGACACCAAGGCATTCTGCGCAGAGCGCGCCCTGCACTGGATCTCGACCGTGGGCCTCAAAGGCTACGAAAACAAGTATCCGCATCAACTCTCGGGCGGGATGCGTCAGCGCGTGGGCCTGGCCCGGGCACTGGCGGCCGACACCGACATCATCCTGATGGACGAAGCCTTCAGCGCCCTGGACCCATTGATCCGCGCCGAGATGCAGGATCAGTTGCTGGAACTGCAAAAAACCCTGCAGAAAACCATCGTGTTCATCACCCATGACCTCGATGAAGCCGTACGCATCGGCAACCGCATCGCCATCCTCAAGGACGGCCGGCTGATCCAGGTCGGCACCCCGAAAGAAATCCTCTACTCGCCCGCCGACGAATACGTTGATCGTTTCGTGCAGCGGCGCGTTGCCACGCTGTAAGGACGTTGTAGACATGTCTAGCGCTGAAAAGATCGTAATTAATGACGCCCCCCTGCGCTGGCAGGACGTGGTAGCCGTGGCCCGGCACAACGCCGTGCTTGAGCTGTCGGACATTGCCTGGGCGCGTATCGATAATGCCCAGGCCATCGTGCAGCGCATCGTCGCCAGCGGCGAGCGTGCGTATGGCATCAGCACCGGCCTCGGCGCGTTGTGTAACGTATCGCTGGAAGGCCCGCAACTGAGCCAGCTGTCGCGCAACACTCTGCTCAGCCATGCCTGCGGCGTGGGCGCACCGCTGAGCAACGAACAGACCCGCGCCATCATGTGCGCCGCAGTGATCAATTACAGCCACGGCAAGTCCGGCATCCACCGGCAAGTGGTCGAAGCGCTGCTGAACCTGCTGAACCGGCAGATCACCCCGCAAGTGCCGTCCCAGGGCTCCGTGGGTTACCTGACCCACATGGCGCACATCGGCATCGCGCTGCTGGGCGTCGGCAATGTGAGCTATCGCGGCCAGGTCGTTGCGGCGCAACTGGCGCTGAACGAAGAAGGCCTGACGCCTGTGGTACTGGGCGCCAAGGACGGTTTGTGCCTGGTCAACGGCACGCCGTGCATGACCGGCCTGAGCTGCCTGGCCCTGGCGGACACCTTGCGCGTGAGCCAGTGGGCCGACGTGATCGGCGCCATGACGTTCGAGGCCCTGCGCGGCCAGATCGACGCGTTCGATGAAGCCATCATCGCTCTCAAGCCGCACCCCGGCATGCAAAAGGTGGGCGCCAACCTGCGCGGCCTGCTCGATGGCAGCGAAGTGATCGCCAGCAGCCTTGGCATCCGGACCCAGGACGCCCTGAGCATCCGCTCAATTCCGCAGGTCCACGGGGCAACCCGCGACCAGTGGGTGCATGCTGCAAGGCAGATCGAAACCGAGCTGAACTCCACCACCGACAACCCGCTGGTGCTGGGTACGCCTGACGCCTACCGCGTGGTATCGCAAGCCAACCCGCACGGCCAGTCCGTGGCGCTGGCTGCCGACTTGCTGGCGATTGCCGTGGCAGAACTCGGCGCGATTGCCGAGCGCCGCCTGGACCGCATGATCAACCCGGCGGTCAGCGGCCTGCCGCCGTTTCTGGTCAGCCAGCCCGGGGTCAACTCCGGGATGATGATCGTGCAATACGTGGCTGCGTCGCTGTGCGCGGAAAACCGCCAGTTGGCGCAACCGGCGGTCGTCGACAACTTCGTTACCTCCGGCTTGCAGGAGGATCATCTGAGCATGGGCACCAGCGCCGCCCTCAAGCTGCACCGCGCGCTGGAGAACACCACCCAGATCCTCGCCATCGAGTATTTGCTGGCGGCCCAGGCATTCGAGTTCCTCAAGCAACAGCGCTTTGGCGTAGGCACCAACGCTGCGTGGCACCTGCTGCGCGAGAGCATCCCGGCCTACGACGAAGACCGCTGGCTGGCCCCGGACATCGCCAGCAGTGCGGCGATTATCAAGACACACGGATTGCTGGAGACGGTTTTCCCGGGATTGTTGTAAGCACCCGATCATACGGCGCCTGAACGGATGCCTTCGCGAGCAAGCTCGCTCCCACATGGAAACCCGGTCAACTGTGGGAGCGAGCTTGCTCGCGAAGAGGGCAGTACGGCGGGCACCGTAGCCAATAAAAGCCGGAGCTCATGCGTCACAAGCGCGGCGCGGGCAGGAGTCCGCACTGAGCGACCGGCAGCCATCAATGAAGGAGTAGCACCTTGAACCAACTGAATCTGATCCCTGGCCAACTCTCTCTGGCCCAACTGCGCGCCATCTACCAGCACCCAGTGACCCTGAGCCTGGACGCCGGCGCTTCACAGCAGATTGAAAACAGCGTCGCCTGCGTCGAGCAGATCCTGGCCGAGAACCGCACCGCCTACGGCATCAACACCGGTTTCGGCCTGCTGGCGTCAACCCGCATCGCCAGCGAAGATCTGGAAAACCTGCAGCGTTCGCTGGTGCTGTCCCACGCCGCCGGCGTCGGCCAGCCGATCAGTGATGATCTGGTTCGCTTGATCATGGTGCTCAAGGTCAACAGCCTGAGCCGTGGTTTCTCCGGTATTCGTCGGCAGGTGATCGATGCGCTGATCGCCTTGATCAACGCCGAGGTCTACCCACACATTCCGCTCAAGGGCTCGGTGGGCGCCTCCGGTGACCTCGCGCCGTTGGCACACATGTCGCTGGTGCTGCTGGGCGAAGGCAAGGCCCGTTACAAAGGCGAGTGGCTGAATGCGGTCGATGCCCTGGCGGTTGCCGGTCTCACTCCGCTGACCCTGGCTGCGAAAGAAGGCCTGGCCTTGCTCAACGGCACCCAGGTCTCCACCGCATTCGCCTTGCGTGGCCTGTTCGAAGGCGAAGACCTGTTCGCCGCAGCCCTGGCCTGTGGTGGCCTGACGGTCGAAGCCGTGCTCGGTTCCCGCGCTCCGTTCGACGCGCGCATCCACGAAGCCCGTGGTCAGCGCGGCCAGATCGACGCCGCCGCCTGCTACCGCGACCTGCTGGGTGAAAGCAGCCAGGTGTCCGAATCCCATCGCGATTGCGACAAGGTGCAAGACCCGTACTCCCTGCGCTGCCAGCCGCAAGTCATGGGCGCGTGCCTGACACAACTGCGTCAGGCTGCCGAAGTGCTGGCGGTGGAATCCAACGCCGTCTCCGACAACCCGCTGGTGTTCGCGGCCGAAGGTGAAGTCATCTCCGGTGGCAACTTCCACGCAGAACCGGTGGCCATGGCCGCCGACAACCTGGCCCTGGCCCTGGCCGAAATCGGCTCCCTGAGCGAGCGCCGCATCTCGCTGATGATGGACAAGCACATGTCGCAACTGCCGCCATTCCTGGTGGCCAACGGCGGCGTCAACTCCGGCTTCATGATCGCCCAGGTGACCGCAGCCGCACTGGCCAGCGAGAACAAGGCACTGGCCCACCCCCACAGCGTCGACAGCCTGCCAACCTCCGCCAACCAGGAAGACCACGTATCCATGGCCCCTGCTGCAGGCAAACGCCTGTGGGAAATGGCCGAGAACGTGCGCGGCATTCTCGCGGTCGAATGGCTTGCAGCCTGCCAGGGCCTGGACTTCCGTGATGGCCTGAAGACCTCACCGAAACTGGAACAGGCCCGTACTGCCCTGCGCAGCAAGGTGCCGTTCTACGACAAGGACCGTTTCTTCGCCCCGGACATCGAGGCCGCCAGCCAGTTGCTGGCCTCCAATTGCCTGAACGAACTGGTGCCCGCACATCTGCTGCCAAGCTTGTAATCAATCACGACTCTGGAACAGGTCGTGGCGAGACGTTATGGTGCGCGCCCTTTCGCTGGGCTCGCACGGCATTTCGCCCGACCGAGACAATAAAAGGAGCGGGAAATGACAATGCAGGAAAAAGGTTTGAAACGCGGGCTCACAGCTCGCCACATTCGCTTCATGGCCCTTGGCTCAGCCATCGGCACCGGTTTGTTCTACGGCTCTGCCTCTGCGATCCAGATGGCGGGCCCTGCCGTTCTGCTGGCCTACCTGATTGGTGGCGCAGCGGTATTCATGGTCATGCGCGCGCTGGGTGAAATGGCCGTGCATAACCCGGTTTCCGGCTCATTTGGTCAATACGCCAGCACCTACCTCGGCCCCTTGGCGGGCTTCGTACTGGGCTGGACCTACGCCTTTGAAATGATCATCGTCTGCCTCGCGGACGTCACTGCCTTCGGGATCTACATGGGCTTCTGGTTCCCTGACGTGCCCCGCTGGATCTGGGTGCTGGGCATCGTGTTCCTGATCGGCGCGCTGAACCTGTGCAGCGTCAAGGTGTTCGGCGAGATGGAGTTCTGGCTGTCGCTGCTCAAGGTCAGCGCCATCGTCGCGATGATCCTCGCAGGCTTCGGCATCATGCTGTTCGGCATCGGCTCGTCGGCGGGCGATGCTGTCATCGGCGTCAGCAACCTGTGGTCCCACGGCGGCTTCATGCCCAATGGCATCGGCGGTCTGATCGCCTCGTTCGCGGTGGTGATGTTTGCCTTTGGCGGCATCGAAATCATCGGGGTCACGGCAGGTGAAGCCAAGGATCCGCAGCGCGTCATCCCCAAGGCTATCAACGCCGTGCCGCTGCGCATCCTGCTGTTCTACGTGCTGACGCTGTTCGTGCTGATGTCGATCTACCCGTGGCAGCAGATCGGCACCCAGGGCAGCCCGTTCGTGCAGATTTTCGACAACCTGGGCATCGCCTCCGCTGCCGCCGTGCTCAACATCGTGGTGATCTCGGCAGCGGTCTCGGCCATCAACAGCGACATCTTCGGCGCGGGCCGCATGATGTACGGCCTGTCCCAGCAAGGTCAGGCGCCCAAGGGATTCTCAAAGCTGTCGAGCCAGGGCGTGCCATGGATGACGGTGCTGGTGATGGGCGCAGCCCTGCTGGGCGGTGTGGTGCTCAACTACCTGATCCCGGAAAACGTGTTCCTGCTGATCGCCTCCCTGGCGACCTTCGCCACGGTCTGGGTCTGGCTGATGATTCTGGTCACGCAAATCGCCATGCGTCGCCAGATGACCGCCCAGCAGGTGGCCGAGCTGAAATTCCCGGTGCCGTTCTGGCCGTGGGCGCCGATCACCGCGACCGTGTTCATGCTGTTCATTTTTGCTGTGCTGGGTTACTTCCCGGACACCCAGCCAGCGCTGATCGCCGGTGTCGTGTGGATCGTGCTCTTGCTGATCGCTTACAAACTCTGGGTCAAGCCCGGTGCGCCGAAGCCACGGCAGACCCAGCACGACCCTTCCCTTTCACATCGCTAACCCTCGGAGGCCGCAGATGAAAACGCTCTGGCATCACTGTCACGTCGCAAGCATGGCACAAGGCAAATACTCGATCATCGAGCACGCCGCCATCGTGACATCAGGAGCGCATATCGAATGGATCGGTCCGCACGCTGAACTGCCGCTGGCCGTTTCGGACTTCGCCAGCATTGTCGACCTGAACGGCGCCTGGGTCACACCAGGCCTGATCGACTGCCACACCCACACGGTGTTCGGCGGCAACCGCAGCGGCGAGTTCGAACAGCGCCTGCAAGGCGTGAGCTATGCCGACATCGCGGCGGCGGGCGGCGGCATTGCCAGCACTGTGCGGGCCACCCGTGCGGCCAGCGAGGACGAGTTGTACGCCAGCGCCGAACGCCGCCTGAAGCATTTGCTCAAGGACGGCGTGACCACCGTCGAGATGAAATCCGGCTACGGTCTGGACCTGGCCAGCGAGCGCAAGATCCTGCAGGTGATCCGTCGGCTGGGCAATACCTTACCCGTCACCGTGCGCAGCACCTGCCTGGCGGCCCATGCCCTGCCGCCGGAATACAAGGATCGCTCCGACGACTACATCAACCATATCTGCAGCCAGATGCTGCCCGCGCTGGCGGCTGAAGGTCTGGTGGATGCCGTCGATGCGTTCTGTGAGTACCTGGCCTTTTCCCCGGCGCAGGTCGAGCAGGTGTTCATCACCGCCGGTCAGTTGGGCCTGCCAGTGAAACTGCACGCCGAGCAGTTGTCATCCCTGGCCGGCTCCAGCCTGGCGGCGCGTTACCACGCGTTGTCGGCAGACCACCTGGAGTTCATGACCGAAGACGACGCCATCGCCATGGGCGCGGCGGGCACGGTCGCGGTGCTGCTGCCGGGTGCCTTTTACTTCCTGCGGGAAACCCAGCTGCCGCCGATGGAAGCCCTGCGCAAGCACGGCGTGGACATCGCCATCGCCACCGACCTGAACCCCGGCACCTCGCCGGGTCTGTCGTTGCGCCTGATGCTGAACATGGCCTGCACTCTGTTCCGCATGACACCGGAAGAGGCGCTGGCGGGGGTGACGCTCCATGCCGCCAAAGCCTTGGGCTTGAGCGACACCCACGGCTCGCTGGAAGTCGGCAAGGTGGCCGATTTCGTGGCATGGGACATCGAACGGCCTGCTGACCTGGCTTACTGGCTGGGTGGCGATCTGGACAAACGCATCGTGCGCCACGGCGTCGAGTCAACGATTTAACGAACTGGAGAACACACCTGTGGACAACGTTCTGAATTTCACTCGCGGTCGCGTACCGCTGCTGGTCAGCATTCCCCATGCAGGCTTGAAATTGACGCCTGCGGTCGAAGACGGCCTGATCGACGAAGCCCTGAGCCTGCCGGACACCGACTGGCACATCCCGCGCCTGTACGACTTCGCCACCGAGCTAGGCGCCAGCACGCTGGTGGGCGAATACTCGCGCTTCGTCATCGACCTCAATCGCCCGTCCGACGACAAACCGCTTTACGCCGGTGCCACCACCGGGCTGTACCCGGCCATCCTGTTCGATGGGGAACCTTTGTTCCACGAAGGCAAGGTACCGAGCGCCGAAGAACGCGCAAGCTATCTGCAGAAAATCTGGGGCCCTTACCACCGCACGCTGCAAGAAGAACTGGCGCGGATGCGTGAGGAATTCGGCTACGCGCTGCTGTTCGATGCCCACTCGATTCGCGGACATATCCCACACCTGTTTGAAGGTCGCCTGCCGGACTTCAACCTCGGCACCTTCAACGGCGCCAGTTGCGACGCGGAACTTGCCCAGCGCCTGGAAGCCACCTGCGCCGCCGCCACGGACTACAGCCACGTGCTGAACGGGCGCTTCAAGGGCGGTCACATCACCCGCCACTACGGCGACCCGGCCAACAACATCCACGCCGTGCAGCTGGAACTGGCGCAAAGCACCTACATGGAAGAGTTCGTGCCCTTCCACTACCGCACGGATCTGGCAGAGCCCACGCAGCAAGTGCTCAAAGCGTTGCTGCAAGGGATGATCGAGTGGGGTCAGGAGCGGTATCGCGGCTGATCGTTCCCACTGGGTCATGCGTAAACCCTGTGGGGGTAAGTTCAACCTGTGGGAGCGAATTCATTCGCGAAGCGGTGTGTCATTCACCATAGATGTTGAATGTGCAGGCCTCTCGCGAATGAATTCGCTCCCACAAGTTTAAGCCTGCTACAGGCTCGGGGCCGCCCTCCCTCACTTCCTCAACAACCGCAACCCGTTGAACACCACCAGCATGCTGACGCCCATGTCGGCAAATACCGCCATCCACATGGTCGCCAGGCCTGCAAAGGTCACGGCCAGGAAGATCGCCTTGATCACCAGGGCCAGGCCGATGTTCTGTTTCAGGACTGTCGAGGTCTGACGAGACAGGCGAATAAATGCCGGGATCTTGCGCAGATCGTCGTCCATCAAGGCTACATCGGCAGTTTCAATAGCCGTGTCGGTGCCCGCAGCGGCCATGGCAAAACCAATCTCCGAACGCGCCAGCGCTGGCGCATCATTGATGCCGTCGCCGACCATGCCGACCCGATGCCCCTTGGCGTACAGCGCTTCGATGGCTTGCAGTTTGTCGGCTGGCAACAGGTCGCCCTGGGCCTGATCGATGCCCACTTGCGCGGCAATCGCCCTGGCAGTGTGGGGGTTATCGCCGGTCAACATCAGGGTGTTGATGCCCAGCTCATGCAATTCACGAATCGCCGCACGGCTGGTTTCCTTGACCGTATCGGCCACAGCGAACAGCGCCAGCGGGCCGGAGCTGTCCAGCAGCAGGACCACGGTTTTGCCCTGGCCTTCCAGAACGTCGAGTTTGGCTTCCAGCTCCAGAGAACACAATTTCAGCTCTTCCACCAGACGGTGGTTACCCAAGTGGTAGACCTGACCATTGATCTCACCACGCACACCCCGGCCCGTCAGCGCCTCGAAGGCCTCGACTTCATGCACCGCCACGCCCTGCCCGGCTGCCTTGGCAATGGCCTGGGAAACCGGGTGGTCAGAGCGGCCCGCCAGGCTTGCAGCCAATGCGACAGCGGTGTCCGTGAAGGCTGGCTTGAGCAGCAGATAGTCGGTTTGCACCGGCTTGCCGTGGGTGATGGTGCCGGTCTTGTCCAGCGCCAGATAGTCGAGCTTGTGACCCATCTCCAGGTACACACCACCCTTGATCAGGATGCCTTTGCGTGCCGCTGCGGCCAGGCCGCTGACGATGGTCACCGGCGTGGAAATCACCAGCGCACACGGACACGCCACAACCAGCAACACCAGAGCGCGGTAGATCCAGTCGAACCACACGCCGCCCATCACCAGCGGCGGAATCAGCGCCACGCCCAGAGCAAACAGAAACACCGCTGGCGTGTAGATTTTCGAGAAGGTGTCGACGAAACGCTGAGTCGGTGCCCGGGCGCCCTGAGCCGCTTCCACGGCATTGATGATCCGCGCCAGCGTCGACTGACCTGCTGCTGCCGTGACTTTGAACTCCAGCGAGCCGGCCTGGTTGATGGTCCCGGCAAACACCTTGTCACCCGTGGTCTTTTCCACCGGCAGGCTTTCACCGGTAATCGGGGCCTGGTCAATGGTGGACGTACCGGACACCACTTCGCCGTCCAGGCCAATGCGCTCTCCGGGCTTTACCCGCACGATAGCGCCCAGTTCGATGGCTTTGACATCAAGTTCGACCCAGCTTCCGTCCGGCTGCTTTACCGTGGCCAGATCAGGGGTCAGTTGCATCAAGCCGCTGATGGCGTTGCGCGCCCGGTCCAGGGACTTCGCTTCGATCAGTTCGGCCACAGTGAACAGGAACATCACCATGGCCGCTTCTGGCCATTGGCCGATCAAGACAGCGCCGGTCACCGCGATACTCATCAGCGCATTGATGTTCAGGTTGAAATTCTTGAGGGCAATCCAGCCTTTTTTGTACGTGCCCAGGCCGCCGCTGAGAATCGCGACCAACGCTACCAGCGCCACCACCCAGTTCGGCGCCAGTTGCGCAAAGTGGATAACCTCAGACCCCAACGCCGCCACACCAGACAGCGCCAGCGGCCACCAGGGTTTCTTCGGCGCAGGCGCTGCCGGTGCGTCTGCTGCGCCTTCTTCGATCACGTCGGCCTGCATGCCCAGGGACGCAATGGCCGCTTGAATCGGATCAGTGGACGGCAATTCGTGCCAGACGCCGAGGATGCGGTTGATCAGGTTGAATTCCAGCACCTGCACGCCAGACATCTTCGCCAGTTTGTTCTGGATGAGGGTCTGCTCGGTGGGGCAATCCATCTGCTCGATGCGAAATTTGCTCAGCCGCGAACCGGCCGTCGGCGCTTCGGTCAACTGGACGAGCGCAGGCGCGCTGGCTGACGAGCAGCAGCTGTCTGCTTCATGGGAATGGGCGTGCTTATGCTCATGCACCACTGGCTTCGGCGCGCAGCAGCCGTGTTCCTTATAGACTGGCGTCAGCTTTACGTGCTGATGCCCAGCATGGTCATGCCCGGCATGATCGTGCTTTGAATGATCGTGCTCAGCGTGATCGTGCTTTGAATGATCGGATGGAGACTGGCTCATGTTCGCGTCCCTTAAAGTGCTTGTTGCCAAGTGAACACCCTGTAGCCACTATAGGGTCAAGCACGCAAATGAGATTAATCGTCATGAAGATCGGTGAACTCGCGAAACTGACCGACTGCCAGGTCGAAACCATCCGTTATTACGAGCGTGAAAGCCTGCTGCCACCCCCGGCCCGCAGCGACGGCAACTACCGCGTCTACACCCAGGCCCACGTCGAACGGCTGACGTTCATCCGCAACTGCCGTAGCCTGGACATGACCCTGGAAGAAATCCGCAGCCTGCTGAGCCTGCGTGACAGCCCCCAGGACCAGTGCGAAAGCGTCAATGCGCTGATCGACGAACACATCGAACACGTCAACTCCCGCGTCGCGAGCCTGCAAGCGCTACAGGAACAACTGCTGGAACTGCGCAGGCACTGCACCGACGGCACCCTGGCCCATTGCGGGATACTGGAGCGTCTGGAAGTCAGCGGCGGGATCGCGGCGCCCGAGGGAGAACCTTCCCATGTGGGGAGAAGTCATGGGCATTGAACGTATCTAAACCCGTAGGAGCGGACTTGTCCGCGAAAGCGTCAGCACATTCAACATCGTCGCTGCCTACTACATCGCTTCGCGGACAAGTCCGCTCCTACAGGGTTCCGGTCTGGACCTTTTAGCCTTTAAACCGCCATCGGCGCCGTCATCGCCGGGTGGTGTTGGTAGCCTTCCAGCGAGAAGTCCGAAGGCTCGATCAGCTCCAGCCATTCAGGTTGATACACACCCGTCTTGGCAAATTCCGGCACGCGGTCGGAGATTACCAGCTTGGGCATCGGGTACGGCTCGCGCTTGAGCTGTTCGTTGAGCATGTCCAGGTGGTTTTCATACACATGGGCGTCGCCAATGAAATACGTGAACCAGCGCGGCGTGTAGCCGGTCAGGCGGCCGATCAGGCTTAGCAGTGCCGCGCCTTCGGTCAGGTTGAACGGCGTGCCGAGCCCCAGGTCGTTGGAGCGGATGTACAGCGTCAGGGAGATTTCCCGGGTCTGCGGGTTCGGGTGGAACTGGTACAGCAGGTGGCACGGCGGCAAGGCCATTTCATCGAGCTGCGCGCAGTTCCAGCCGTGGAACAGGATCCGGCGGCTGCCCGGGTCCTTGATGATGGTGTCCACGCACTGACGAATCTGGTCGATGGCCTTGTACAGCACCACATACGCCTGGCCGTCTTCTTCAGACTGGGCAATCTGTTGGTAGCCCTGGCTGATGGCCAGTTCGATGGCCGCAGGGTTGCTGGTGTCGATGCGCTTGTAGGCAGGCCACTTGCGCCATTGCACACCATAGATCTCGCCCAGGTCGTCCTCGCCCTTGCGGAACGGGTTGTCCAGCCACTGGGCGTTTTCGTTGGCGTTCTGGTCCCAGACCTTGCAGCCCAGCTCACGGAACTCGGCAGCATTGTTCACGCCGCGCAGGAAACCGACCATCTCACCAATGGCTGACTTGAACGCCATGCGCCGGGTGGTGATCGCCGGGAAACCTTCCTGCAGGTCGTAACGCAGCATCGCACCTGGAAAACTGATGGTTTTCACGCCAGTCCGGTTGGCCTGCAAGGTCCCGTGCTTGATCACATGGGCGACTAATTCCAGATATTGCTTCATAAATTACCTGCCTCGGTGACGCAGCCGGGCATCCTCGCCCGGCCCTTGGGTATTAAACCGCTGCGTTTTTGGCAGCTGGTGCGCGGTGATAGGCAAGCCAGATCAACGCCAGACCGCCGAGAATCATCGGGATGCACAGGATCTGACCCATGGTGACCCAGCCCCAGGCCAGGTAGCCCAGTTGCGCATCAGGCACGCGGACGAACTCGACGATGAAGCGGAAAATTCCGTAAAACAACGCGAACATCCCCGAAACCGCCATGGTTGGGCGGGGTTTACGCGAGAACAGCCAGAGCACGATGAACAGCGCCACGCCTTCCAGCGCGAACTGATACAGCTGCGACGGGTGACGCGGCAGTTGCGCAGGGTCGCTGAACGGCGGGAAGACCATGGCCCACGGCAGGTCGGTGGGTTTGCCCCACAACTCGCCGTTGATGAAGTTGCCAATACGCCCGGCGCCCAGACCAATCGGCACCATGGGTGCGATGAAGTCCATCAGCTCGAAGAACGACTTGTTGTTGCGCTTGCCAAACCACCAGGTCGCCAGCATCACGCCGATCAGGCCGCCGTGGAACGCCATGCCGCCCTTCCAGACCTCAAAGATCAGCAGCGGATTGGCGATATAGGCAGGCAGGTCGTAGAACAGCACGTAGCCCAATCGCCCCCCGACAATGACCCCCATGGCGACCCAGAAGATCATGTCCGAGAGTTTTTCCTTGGTCCACGTCGGGTCAAAGCGATTCAGGCGTCGCGATGCGAGCAGCCAGGCGCCACCGATACCGACCAGGTACATCAGGCCGTACCAATGGATTTGCAGCGGGCCGATGGCCACGGCAACCGGGTCAATCTGCGGGTAAGGCAGCATTGCAACACCTCAAGCAAAAAATCAGTCAGGCATGGTAACGGAAGCAGGTGGACGTCTCTAGAGGCGTACGATGGATGTCATGTTGGCCCCCGCGTTAGAGTGGCGATAAAAAGGAGTCCTGCATGTGCCTGATTGTCTTCGCCTGGCGCCCTTCCCACGCTCTGCCCCTGATCGTCGCGGCCAACCGTGACGAGTTCTATGCCCGCCCGACCTTGCCGCTGGCGCAATGGCCCGAAACGCCCGATGTGTATGCCGGTCGAGACCTGGAAGCGGGTGGCACCTGGATGGGTATTGGTGCCGATGGCCGCTTTGCAGCGTTGACCAACATCCGCAAGCCGGGCCAGCCGCCGGGGAGACGCTCACGAGGCGAGTTGGTTGCGCAATTTTTGACCAACACGCTGTCCATCGAGGACTACCTGTCAGAAGTCGCGGGCCGGGCCAACGAGTACGCCGGTTTCAACCTGCTGGTGGGCGACCGTGAATCGCTGCACTTCCTGAACGCCACCGACCCCCAACCCAAACGCCTGGAAGCGGGGATCTATGGGGTTTCCAATGCAGGGCTTGATACGCCGTGGCCCAAGCTGCGCAAAGCCAGGGCCGCATTGACGGATCACCTTCACGATCCGCGGCCAGGGCACCTGTTAAATCTGCTGCGCGACCCCGAAGCCGCCCCCGTTGCCGAACTGCCGGATACCGGGGTGGGCCTGGCGACGGAAACCCTGCTGTCCAGCGTGTTCATCGCCAGCCCCAGCTACGGCACCCGCGCCAGCTCGGCCCTGATCATCCACGCAGACGGTCGACGTCAGTTCATCGAACACAGCTTCGGGCCTTACGGCGGGCGGCTGGGTGAGGTGGAGTTGAATGTGTAGGGCGTAACTCAGGGGTTAAACATCAGGCAAAAAAACGCCGGCATCGAGGCCGGCGTTTTGATGCAGCAAACCAATTACTTGGTTTTGACGCCTTCAAACGAAATGATCAGCTCGAAGTCCTGGGTTTTTGGACCCAGGTCTTTCTGGATGTTGAAGTCTTTCAGCTTGAGGGTGGTAGTACCCTCGAAAGCTGCGCGCTCGCCGCCCCATGGATCCTTGCCTTCATTCAGGAAGTGAGCCGCGACCACGACCGATTTGGTCACGCCGTGCAGGGTCAGGTCGCCAGTTACGTCAGCAGTGTCGGTACCGGTGGATTTAACCGAAGTCGATACAAAGGTAGCTTCCGGGAATTTCGAAACGTCCAGGAAGTCCGGGGTACGGATGTGCTTGTCACGCTCAGCCTGGTTGGTGTCAACGCTGGCGGTTTTAACGGTCACGTTGATCTTGCTGGCTTCAGGGTTCTTGGAGTCAAAGCTGAACTTGCCGTCCCAATCCTTGAATGTGCCGTAGATGTAGCTGAAACCCAGGTGACTGATCTTGAAGTTGATGAAGGCGTGCTGGCCTTCCTTGTCGATCTTGTAGTCAGCGGCCATCGCCTGCCCGGCAGACAACAATGCAGTACCCAGTGCCAGTGCAGCGAGAGTCTTTTTCAACATGTTCTTAAATCCCGTTCAGTTAGGTTGAATTATCCGCGACCCAACATGCGTTTAAGGGTCACATCACGATCAATGAAATGGTGTTTCAAAGCAGCAAGCCCATGGAGCACCGAGAAAATCACGATGACCCAGGCCAGATACAGGTGAACCGCACCCGAAACGTCTGCCTGATTGGGGATGCTGTCGATCAACGCCGGCACCTCAAACAAGCCAAACACCGAAATCCCCACACCGTCGGCGGTGGAAATGAGGTAACCGGCAAACATCACGGCAAACAGACCGACATAAAGAAACAGATGACCGAACTTGGCACCCAGACGCGTCCACTTGCCATAAGAGGCCAGGGTTGGCGGCGGCGGGCTGACGATGCGCCAGACAATGCGGATCAGCATGACCGCAAACAGGGTGATGCCAATGCTGCGATGCAGGTCAGGGGCAGCCTTGCGCCAGCTGTCGTAATAATCGAGACCGACCATCCACAGACCCAACGCGAACATCCCGAAAACCACAATGGCAACGCCCCAATGCAGCACCATGCTGACCAGACCGTAGCGAGAGGAGGAGTTACGTATCTGCATCACCTAATACCCTGTAGGAAGTGGTTCCAAGACTAGCTTTTTATCTATCGAATGAAAGCGCAAAATTTTGCTTTGACGTATCGAGAAATCCGAACGGTCTTAGCGCCCTTTAGCATCGCCATAATTTTCGGCCTGGAACACTGCATCGTGACCGTCGGCCATTGGCGCTTGATGAACGGCGATTGGGGCCCGGCACGCACTAAAGGTTGTTCACAGGTCGTGCATTGCATAGGCTTGCCCGATTGTTTGCCCTCGCCTCACGCGAGTTGCTATCAGGAGATTTGCCCATGGGCCTGAATAACCAGTGGATGCAGCGCGACCTCGCGGTGCTGTGGCATCCCTGCACCCAGATGAAAGACCACGAAAACCTGCCGGTGATCCCGATCAAGCGTGGCGAAGGCATCTGGCTGGAAGACTTCGAAGGCAAGCGTTATCTCGACGCCGTCAGCTCATGGTGGGTCAACGTGTTCGGCCATGCCAACCCGCGCATCAACCAGCGCATCAAGGATCAGGTCGATCAGCTGGAGCACGTGATTCTTGCGGGTTTCAGCCATCAACCCGTGATCGAGTTGTCCGAGCGTCTGGTGAAGATGACCCCGGACGGCCTGACCCGCTGCTTTTATGCCGACAACGGTTCTTCGTGCATCGAAGTCGCACTGAAGATGAGCTTTCACTACTGGATCAATCGCGGGCAGCCGAACAAGAAGCGCTTCGTCACCCTGACCAACAGCTACCACGGCGAAACCATAGCCGCGATGGCCGTCGGCGATGTGCCGCTGTTCACCGAGACCTACAAAGCGCTGCTGATAGACACCATCAAGGTGCCGAGCCCGGACTGCTACCACCGCCCGGAAGGCATGGGCTGGGAAGAGCATTCGCGCAACATGTTCGCGGCCATGGAACAGACCCTGGCCGAACACCACGACACCGTCGCTGCCGTGATTGTCGAGCCGCTGATCCAGGGCGCGGGCGGCATGCGCATGTACCACCCGATCTACCTCAAGCTGCTGCGCGAAGCCTGCGACCGCTATGGCGTGCACCTGATACACGACGAGATCGCCGTCGGGTTTGGCCGCACCGGGACCATGTTTGCCTGCGAACAGGCGGGTATTCGTCCGGACTTCCTCTGCCTGTCCAAGGCCCTGACCGGCGGTTACCTGCCGCTGGCGGCCTGCATCACCACGGATGAGGTGTACGACGCGTTCTACGATGACTACCCGACTCTGCGGGCTTTTCTGCACTCCCACAGCTACACCGGCAACCCGCTGGCGTGCGCGGCGGCATTGGCGACCCTCGATATCTTCGAGCAGGACAACGTCATCGAGAACAACAAGGCCCTGGCCCAGCGCATGGCCACGGCAACGGCGCACCTGGTGGACCACCCGAACGTGGCCGAAGTGCGCCAGACCGGTATGGCACTGGCCATCGAAATGGTTCAGGACAAGGCCAGCAAAACCGCTTATCCGTGGCAGGAACGCCGGGGCATGAAGGTCTTCCAGCACGCCCTGGAACGCGGCGCCTTGTTGCGGCCATTGGGCAGCGTGGTGTACTTCCTGCCGCCTTACGTGATCACCCCGGAGCAGATCGATTTTCTGGCCGAAGTCGCCACCGAAGGCATCGACATCGCCACCCGCAAAGGCATCAGCGTTGCCGTGCGGGAAAACTTCCACCCGGACTTCCGGGACCCGGGCTAACCCCAGATGCTTTTTGTAACGAACTGACTACCGAGAACCACCATGAGACTGTCGCGTTTCTTTATCGACGCCCCCTTGAGCCTGGGCGAACACGAACTGCCGGAAGCCCAGGCGCATTACATCGGCCGCGTACTGCGCATGGCCGAAGGGGACGCCCTGCAAGTGTTCGACGGCTCGGGCACCGAGTTTCGGGGCACCTTGCTGGAAGTGGGCAAAAAGCGCGTGCGCGTGCAGCTGGATGAAAGCTTCGCCGGGCAGACCGAATCACCGTTGCGCATTCACCTGGGCCAGGGCCTGTCCCGTGGCGAGCGCATGGACTGGGCGATTCAGAAGGCCACCGAACTGGGCGTCAGCGAAATCACCCCCATCGTCAGCGAGCGCTGTGAAGTGCGCCTCAAGGACGAACGCGCCGAGAAGCGCCAGGCCCACTGGCAGCAAATCGCGATCAGCGCCTGCGAACAATGCGGGCGCTCTGTGGTGCCAGTGATTCATCCGCCGTTGTCATTGGCCGAATGGCTCAAGCAGACCAGCGCCGATCTCAAGCTGGTGTTGCACCCGGTCGCCGAACCGCTGACCAGCCACGACAAACCGACGAGCCTGGCCTTCTTGATCGGCCCGGAAGGCGGCCTGAACGACGCCGAAGTGGACCAGGCCCGGAACGCAGGCTTCCACGCCGCCCGCCTCGGCCCACGCGTACTGCGCACGGAAACCGCACCGGTGGTGGCGCTTAGTGTGGCGCAGCAGTTGTGGGGGGATTTTTAAAAGTTTTGGGGTTGCGTGACTGGCCGTCTCTTGTGGTAGCGAATGAATTCGCTCCCACAAGGTTCTTAAGAGACTTTCAAATCACATAGAAACAAATCGCCACGAAGTGCAGCAGACTCCCGGCAATCACGAACAGGTGCCAGATGCCGTGCCAGTGGCGAAAACGGGTGTCGTAGGCGAAGAAGATGATGCCGATGGTGTACAGCGCGCCACCGGCCGCCAGCCAGATGAACCCCGTCATGCCCAGCGCTGCAATCAGCGGTTTGACCGCCACCAGCACGATCCAGCCCATGACCGCGTAGATCACGATGGACATGATCCGTGCCTCGGAGCGCGGCTTGATCTCCTGCAAAATGCCGATCACCGCCAGCCCCCAGACGATACCGAACAGCGTCCAGCCCCAGGCCCCGCGCAGGGTCACCAGACAGAAGGGCGTGTAGCTGCCCGCAATCAGCAAATAGATCGAAAAGTGATCAACCTTCTGCATGATCACTTTCGCCCGCCCGCGCACGCTGTGGTACACGGTCGACGCGCTGTACAGCAGGACCAGCGCCACGCCATAGATCGACACGCTGACGATCTTCCACACGTCATGGGCAAGGCTGGCCATCACCAGCAGCCAGACCGCGCCGACCGTGGCCAGAATCGCGCCCACCAGATGGGTCCAGGCGTTGAATTTTTCCCCGTAGTACATCTGCAAACCACCTCGATGACCGACCCTTATCGCGCAAGGCTCAGGGTTATAAGTGCAAAGCGCAATGGGTAAAGCCCGTTCCTGAAAGATGAAACTTACGCGTGTAGCCAAAAAGTCCCGTCTGCTTTGAAGCAATTGGCCACACTCAAGTTCACTATGAACACTTGCCCCGTATCAACCCCTCGGGAGATGCCATGGAACCAGCCGCCCTCGCAAAACTCGCCCTCCAGCAACCGCAGCAACCACCGCCGCAACCCGTAGCACCCTTGCCCGAACGCATTCGCCCCACACTGTGGGAGCTGTTTTACAACTTCATGATGGTCGGCCTGCTGGGCTTTGGCGGTGTGATGCCCTGGGCGCGGCAGATGATGGTAGATCGCCGCAAATGGGTCGACGACACAGAGTTCGCCGAACTGCTGACCACCGGCCAGTTTTTCCCCGGCCCCAACATCGGCAATATCGGGATCATCTTCGGGCAGCGCCAGCGCGGTGTTGCCGGGGCTTTCGTGTCGATCTTCGGCCTCTATCTGTTTCCGACCATCATCACTGTCCTCGCCGGCTTCGCGTACACCAAATGGTGGCATGTCTACGCCGTGCAACAGGTGTTCGGCGCGGTAATGCCCATCGCCACCGGGCTGATGCTCGGCACCACGCTACGGCTGCTCAAGGGCATGCCGCGCTCGGTGCACACCCTGAGCGTGTTCGTGATCACCTTCGTGCTGATGGGCTTGATCGCGCTGCCGTTGTGGATGGTATTGGCGATCTGCATTCCGCTGTCGCTCGCCCTCAGCTTTCTTGACCAGCGCCGGGGTTGAGCCATGCAAAGCACCTTGCTACAGCTCATGCTGCATTGTGCCCTTTGGTCGTTGCTGGCCATTGGCGGTAACAGCGTCGCCATCAGTGATATCCACCGCTTTACCGTCACCCAGGCCCACTGGGTCACCGACGCCCAGTTCGTGGCGTTCTTCGCCATGGCCCAGGCATTGCCGGGGCCAAACGGGATGTTCCTGGTGTTCATCGGTCAACAGGCTGCGGGTGTTGCCGGGGCCATGACCGTGATGGTCGCCAAGCTGGTGCCCTGTTCGGTGATCACCTATTTCGGCGCAGCCTGGCTTGAGCGAAACGCCCGCAGCGTTTGGGTGCAGCGGATCAGGCGCTCATTGCTGCCGGTCACCATCGGCCTGATCCTGGCGGCCTCGTTCGTACTGATCAAAAGCATCGAGAACGGCTGGGCGCAGATATCCCTGACCATCGCCAGCGCCGTCATCGTCTTTTCGAAGATCAACGCCATCTGGCTGATCCTGATCGGTACCGCGTTGGGGCTGACCAGTGGCCTGCTGGGGGCAAATTGGTTCTGACGCTGCCGGCGCACTTGTGCACAATCGACGCAACCCGAACAAGAAGAGCCTCTGATGCAGATCGACGACGAACTGACCCTCAAGAAGCTGGAGATTTTCCTGGCGTTCATGCGCACCGGCAACCTGGCGCGGGCGGCAGCGGAGTTGCAGACCAGCAACGTCAGCGTGCACCGGGCCATTCATTCCCTGGAAAACGCACTGCGTTGCCCGTTGTTCAAGCATGAAGGCCGCAACCTGACGCCACTGGAAAGCGCTTACGTGCTGGAAGAGCGGGCACAAAAGCTGATTCAGGACGTGCTCGCCACGGTCGAACTGACCCGCGAAGCGGCCGGGTTCTCGGCGGCGCGCTTCAAGCTTGGCTCGCTGTATTCACTGACGGTCAAGACCGTGCCGCAGTTGATCATGGGCCTGAAGATCCGCCGCAGTGAGCTGAACATCGACCTGATCCTGGGCTCGAACATCGACCTGTTCTACAAGCTCAAGAACATGGAAGTGGACGCGATCCTGGTGTCCCTCAACGAGAGCGTCAACGACCCGGACTGCGAGCATCTGCCGTTGTTTTCCGACGACATCTTCCTCGCCGCACCGGTGGATTCGCCTTTTGCCCAGCAGAGCGAAGTGGACTTGAGCGATCTGCGGGAAGCGACCTTCATCACCCTGACCCAGGGCTTCGCCACCCATCAGGATGGCGCCCAGGTGTTCCAGCAGGCGGGGTTCGAGCCGAAGGTGGCGATGCAGGTCAATGACATTTTCACGCTGCTGAGCATGGTCAGCTCGGGTGTGGGTTATGCACTGCTGCCGGGGCGCATCGCGGCGGTGTACGAAAACCGCGTGCGCCTGATCCCCCTGCAAAAACGCTATCGCCTGCAGCAGCACATCGGCGTGGTATTCCTCAAATCCCGCGAGCGCGACCCCAACCTGCTGGCGTTGGTGGCAGAGTGCCGGATGTATGCCAAGCGTAATGAACAAACCGGCTGATACCGCCTTCGCGAGCAAGCTGTCCAAGATTACTTGACCAGTTCAAGCTCGCTCTCATCAAACAAAATTTAATTCGTTGATTTAACTGATGATTTCAGACGACGAAAATCTACTGTAGGAGCGGACTCGTCCGCGAAGACTTCAGCACAGACAACATCTTCTGGGCATGAAACACCGCTTTCGCGGACGAGTCCGCTCCTACAGGACTCCGTTTGCTGCGCGACAGCGCGGCGTCTCGACGACGGGGAATCTCCCACAGTGATTTTATGTTCAGGCCCAAATCTGCGGCCAAACCCGGTCCCTGTGGGAGCGAGCTTGCTCGCGAAAAGGCCTGTTCAGTCGCCACTTCACCCCATGATGCCCCGCACAATGAAATACAACACCGACGGCCCCAGCAGACAGCCCAACCCGGTGTGGAAGGTGGCGGTCAGTGCGCCGTAGGGCACCAAACGCCTGTCGGTTGCCGCCAGCCCTGCCGTCACGCCGCTGACTGTACCGGCCAGGCCGCCGAACACCATGGCCGAGCGCGGGTTGTCCAGGCCCATCCAGCGGGCGGCCATGGGCGTGCCGACCATCACCAGAATCGCCTTGATCAAGCCCGTGGCAATGGACAACGCCACCACATCCGACGAAGCACCCAAGGCTGCGCCTGTCACCGGACCAACGATGTAGGTCACCGCACCCGCGCCAATGGTGGTCATGCTCACCGCATCGCGATAACCGAAGACCCAGGCAATGCTTGCGCCGACAATGAACGGCAGTGTGGTGCCCAACAGCAACGCAACCGCACCGATCAAACCGGCCTTGCGCGCCTCGGTGGCCTGTACCTCAAACGCGGTGGCAACAATGGCAAAGTCCCGCAGCATGGCGCCGCCCATCAAGCCAATCCCGGAAAACAGCGCGACATCCGCCAGGCCTTTTTGCCCGCCTGTCAGGGTGCCGCCAACCCACGCCAGCACCAGCCCGATCACGATGGCGATGGCCGAGCCATGAATGCGACCAAACGTCAGGCGCTTGGAGATCACTACGGAAATCCACATCACCACGCCGACCACCGCGAAAGCCGTCACCAGACCTTCGCTGATCAAGTCTTTCTGAATGAGATCCCACATATCAACGCCCCCCTGCCGAGGTCACGCCGGGGATGATCGGTACATCGTCCGGTAGCGGATCACCCTTGTGGATGCGGCTGATCACGGCGATGGTGCAACCACAGACCACCACCGAGCCGATGGCTGCGAGGATGGCGACCGGGCCGCCCTTGAGGGCCGTGACCACGTTCTGTTGCGCCGCCATGGCGACCACCACGGGGATGTACATGGCGCCCCAGAAGCCGACGCCCAGTTCGCAATCCTTGGTCATGCCGCCGCGCTTTTGCATCCATAAGCGCGCGCAGATCAGCAGGATCATGGCAATGCCGACCCCGCCCACGTTGGATTTGACGCCCAGCAGCACCCCGAGCAAATCGCCCAGGATCACGCCTGCCAGGGTGCAGATAGCCAATAAGGCCACGCCATAGATGATCATTGTTGTTGTCCTCAAATTGCATTGTCGAAGTTGTTGTTTTTGTTCTCGCAAAGCGGTCTTCGAAACAGCATTGGGTCTATGGGTTGCGGCTGCCCTCCTCACGCGACAGTGCGATCAATGTGTCCAGGCGGGCGCCCTGGAACGCGATGGCGGTGCCTTGTTCGAAAACCTTGCGCGCCAGGCCGGTCAAGACCGTGCCGGGTGGCAATTCAAGGTGCAGGCGCACACCCCGTTCGTAGGCGGTCTGTACGGTGCTGCGCCAGTCGATGACCCGGCACATGTTGAAGGCCAGGTCGTCGCGCAGTTTGTCGGCGCCGAGCAGGGGCCGCGAGGTGCTGCCGCTCAGGTAACGAATGTTCGGGGACTGGATAGGGACGCTGGCGAAGGCATCAGCCAATGCCTGTGCCGGTTTTTCCAGCAAGGCGCAGTGGGACGGCACGCTCACCGCCAGACGCTTGGCCGCGGCGGCGCCCTGCGCCTTGGCAAGCAGGCCGACCCGGGCCATGGCTTCGTTGCTGCCGGCAATCACGAACTGGTTGTCGGCGTTGATATTGGCCAGGTACACCGGTGTGTTCGTGCCATGCACCTGATCGATCAAGACTTCGACGTGCGGCTGATCCAGCCCGATGATCGCGGTCATGCCGTAGCCTTCGGGATAGGCGGCCTGCATCAGTTCGCCGCGCAAGGCCACCAGCCGCAGGGCATCGCCGAACGCCAGGGCACCCGCGATGACAGCAGCCGGGTAAGCACCAATCGACAGCCCCGCCACGTAGTCCGGCTGGGCACCTCGTTCCCTCAACAACCGAGCGCAGCAGACTCCGGCGATCAACAGGCACAGTTGCACGGCACGGGTCGATTGCAGCGCCTGATCGCTGTCCAGTTGCATCACGTCTTCGCCCAGCTCATCGCTGGCTTCGCGCAAACACGCGTGCACACAGGCTTCGTCCGGCAGCTGATGCAGCATTTTCGGCTGTTGTGCGCCCTGGCCGGGGAATGCCCATAGGCTGCTCATGCGGCTGATTCCATCGGTAGCCACGGGTTGTCAGTCAGATACGCGCCAGCAGCAGCTTTCAACAGCACCTGGCGCGACGATCCCGCCCACTCCCGCAACGCCACCGCCCCGTGAGGCGTCTGTAATTGCAGATCGATGCGGCAGGCCAAGCCATCCAGCGCGACCAACAATTGTCTTGCATGCTCGCGGCTGAAAAACTCAGGCGTGCGCAGGATCAAATCCAGATCACTGTCGCGATGCACCGCCGACACGCCGCTGGCCAATTCATAACCAGCGCTGCCCGCAATGCCCCAGACCAGATTCTGAGCGGCCACGAGAGACCGGGCCTGCTGCAACCCGCGCCAAACCGGCAAGGACGGATCACCCTGGCTGATCGCATCGATCAACGCCTCGGGCCGTACGCAGCGACCAATCCACGACCGGTCCATCAGCGCGGCATAACGCTGCTCACGCTGCGGCCCGCGAATGCCCACGGCCACTTGATGGTCAGGCACCAGACCACGGCGCACCACCACGGGCTGCTCCATGTTCGTGGCGTAGACCACCCAGTCCGGTGCGTCGGCAGGCAAGCCTTTGACGGGCATGCCCCACAGCAGGTCGTGGGGCAGAACGTCAACAAAGCGATCCATCACCACTGCGCCCGCAGCAGTTCGCGAACTTTCGAGGACGCGGCACGATTACTGGCGCCCAGGCGGCTGCGCAGGTCGGTGGCGCCGCTAACCTGCACGTCTTTTATCGCGTGGCTCAGCAGGTCATTTACCTGGGCCACATCGCCTTCGGTAGGCTGTTCGATCTGACTGACCGACAGGGTTTCCCATAGCAGCCCAAGGGTCGCGTAACTCTCGATGTCGTAGGCCATGGGCGGCACGCTGGCGGCGAGTTTTTCCAGTTCCTCGACGCTGCGTAACGTGACCCGCGCTGCCGAGGCCTTGCCCATGGCATGCACCATGACGCCAGGGTCGCGCAGGGCGATCAGGCGGTTGGCCTGATAACCATGGGCCAGAAAAGCCCCGGACATGGCCTTACCCACCAGGAGCCCGATCACCGGGTGCCCGGCCAGCCGCGCCCGGGTGTAACTGTCCACCGCTCCGGCCAGCGCCTGATGAATGCCCAGCGCTTCTTCACGCCGACCATAGGCCTGGCTCGGCACATCAACGATGGCGATCAGTGCACGCTTGGTTGGCCGCTGACGATCCTGCTCGATAACCTCATCCACCAGCTTCGCCAGGCCCCAGCCTTCCAGCAGGCCCACTTCGCCGCTGCGTGCTCGAGGGAAGCGGTTTTGCGGGTCCGTGACCACCGCCAGGAAACGCACCGGCTGATCACCCAGCAGACCGTCAGCCGCTTTCAGCGATGGCGGCAAACCGACAACCTCGACGGCATCCGCGCTCAACGCGTTGAACCAGTTCAAACCACGAAGGCTGCTCATGACTGCGCTCCCCGATAAAGCGTGCACACGGTGAGTGGGTCTATCTGCGGTTCGGTGTCCAGGCTCGCCAGACGCTGCAGATAAAAGTCGTAGCGGGCGCTGCGCTCCTGCTCGGGCACGCCCTGTTCCAGCCAGGTCTCGACCTGTTGCTGAATGCTCGCCACGTCGTCCGCCGCAAAGCCGTCCACCAGCCCGCTGGCAAAGCGTTGTTCGCCGCCGGTCAGGCCCCAGATAAAGGGCCGGTCGCGGGAGTCGTACTCGTCAAGGCCCGCTTCCTGCTCGATCACTTGCGGACCGTTCAGGCCCAGGCGGCCTTCCTGAGTGACCAGCAGATAACTGCACAACCCCGCTGCGATGGACATACCACCAAAACAACCGACGCTGCCCGCCACTACGCCGATGACGGGCTGGTACTGACGCAGGTCGATAATCGCGGCATGGATCTCGGCAATCGCTGCCAGCCCGAGGTTGGCTTCCTGCAAGCGCACGCCGCCTGTTTCCAGCAGCAACACCGCTGCGGTGGGGGTGCCGTTGCGGTTGTCTTCAGCGGCCATTTCCAGCACGCCAGCCATTTTCGCGCCGCCGACTTCGCCCATGCTGCCGCCCTGGAATGCGCCCTCAATGGCAGCGATCACCACGGGTTTGCCGCCGATGGAGCCTTTGCCGATGACCACGCCGTCGTCGGCTTGTGGCACCACACCTTGCTTGGCCAGCCAGGGCGAAATCAGGCGATCAAAGGGGCCGATGAGTTCACGAAAACTGCCCTTGTCCAGCAAGGCGAGTGCACGCTGGCGGGCGCCGAGTTCGACGAAACTGTGTTGGCTCAGTAAGCGGGCGTTGTCAGTCATGGCCGCTCTCCTGGTTACCGACTTCCTCAAAGCCCTGCTCCAGACGCAAACGCACCACGCCGGGCGTCGCGCCGAAGTCGTGAATATCAATGCTCAGCGCGGGTGGTGTCTGACCGTCGAACATGCGCTCGAACAGATGCTGCCAACGGGAAGACGCACCGTTGACCGAGGTCACCACCTGGATCGACAACATGCCGGGCTTGCCGGGTTCCAGCAGTACCTCCAGATCGCCGGAGCCCACGCAGCCCACCAGCGCCCGACCTTTGGGCGGCTGCCCGGCGGGGAATTCAAATGTCAGGGTTTCCATGATCAAACAGTCCTCGATGAGTCGCCGAGCCCAGGCTCCAGGCTATCGATAAACAGGCAGGCAGCGAGCAAGTCGGCGGCGCCACCTGGGGATGCGTTCAATTCCAGCAGTTGCTGATCCAGCTCATGCAGGCAGCGACGGCCGCCGAGGCTGGCGCTGCCACCAGCGTCCAGCACCCGTTGCGCGCCCTGCTGCATGGCGTCCAGGCCCGGCTGACCAGCGCGGTACAACACGCAGGTGTCGGCCAGGGTGGTCATGATCGCCAGCAAGGCATCGAGCCGGGCGTTCTGCTCGCCATGGCCAGCATCGCGGCTGCGTTGCAGTTGCGGCAGACCGAATTGCAGCACGGCCGGAAAGCCCAGTTGCGCCTGCTCTTTAGCGCCCCGTGCGCCATAACGGCGGGCAACCTCGCTGCCGTGGCTGTTGACGGGTGTGACGTTGCGATCGTCGATCAGTGCCAGCCGCGCCGCCCGCAAACTCAGGCTCGCAGCCTTGCCGTCATGGGGTTCCAGCGCAGCGGCGACTACCAGCAATCCCAGTGCCCAGATGGCACCGCGATGGGTGTTCACGCCACCCGTTGTATGCAACATGGCGGCTTCACCCTCGCGACCGATGCGGCCCACCGCTTCGCGCAGGGGACGACCGATTTCGCCGAATTGCTGGGCGGCCTCGGCCATTTCCTTGAAAGCAGGCCACAACGACAACGCCGACGCGTGCATCAGGCCCAGGTGCAGATCGCTATGCGCACCGTTGCCACGACGATCCACCAGCGCGGGCTTGGGCGACAGGTCAGCCTCGTCGATCAAGGCGTCTACCGCCAGATCAGCCAACTGTTCAGCGAGCGATAAGGTGAGGGGTTTCAGGTGAGAGGCGCGCATCACCAGCTCCTGAATTTGGCGGGCGGGTTGTACAGCCCCCCGGACCACTCGACCAGATCGGCAATGCTCTTGGCCGCCAGCAATTCGCGGCTGGCGTCAGTGCGGCGGATGCCCAGGTCTTCCGGCAAGGCGATCAGCCCTTCGCGGCGCATGCGGGCGGTGTCTTTGGGGTTGTGGCGCAGGCCGATGGCGGTCACGCCCGCCACGGCGGCGATCATGGCCTGGCGTTCTTCCAGGCTGCGGGCCTTGTACAGGTAAGCGATGCCTTCTTCGGTCAGCAGGTGGGTGACGTCATCGCCGTAGATCATGATCGGCGCCAGGGGCATGCCGCTTTTCTTCGCTACGTCCACCGCATCGAGGGTTTCGACGAAGGTGGGTTTGCCGCCTTCCTGGAAGGTCTCGACCATCTGCACCACCAGCTTCTTGCCGCGCTCCAGATAGGCTGCCGGGCTGTCGCCGCTTTGCTGGCGCATGTCCAGCCAGGCGGGTGTTGCATGGCGGCGGCCGTGGGGGTCGTGTCCCATGTTCGGCGCGCCCCCGAAACCGGCGAGGCGACCACGGGTCACGGTGGAAGAATGCCCGTCGCCATCGACCTGCAGGGTGGCGCCGATGAACAGGTCCACCGCGTATTGTCCGGCCAGTTGGCAGACCATGCGGTTGGAACGCAGGGAGCCATCACGGCCCGTGAAGAACACATCAGGCCGGGCCGCGATGTAATTCTCCATGCCCAGCTCGGTACCGAAGCAATGCACACTCTCGACCCAGCCACTTTCGATGGCCGGGATCAGGGTCGGGTGCGGGTTGAGGGTCCAGTTGCGGCAGATCTTGCCCTTGAGCCCAAGGGACTCGCCGTAGGTCGGCAGGATCAGCTCGATGGCGGCGGTGTTAAAGCCGATGCCATGGTTCAGGGACTGCACGTTGTGTTTTTCGTAGATCCCGCGAATCGCCATCATCGCCATCAGCACATGCACAGGCTTGATATGGCGCGGGTCGCGGGTGAACAGCGGTTCGATATAGAACGGCTTGTCAGCCACCACCACGAAATCGACCCACGACGCGGGAATGTCCACGCGGGGCAGTTCGCTGACGTCATCCACCAGTTGATTGACCTGGACGATGACAATGCCATCGCTGAACGCAGCCGGCTCGATCAGTGCGGGGGTGTCTTCGGTGCTGGGGCCGGTGTAGATATTGCCTGCACGGTCAGCCATGAACCCGGCGGCGAGCACAACGTTGGGGATCAGGTCCACCACCAGCCGCGAGTACAGTTCGATGTAGGTGTGGATCGCGCCGATTTCCAGCAGGCCGTCTTCCAGCAACTGGCTGATGCGCAGGCTTTGCGTACCGGCAAAGGAGAAGTCCAGCTTGCGGGCGATGCCGCGTTCGAACAGGTCCAGATGCTCTGGCCGACCAACGCTGGGCATGATCATGTGCAGGTCATGCAGCTTGCCAGGGTCGACCCTGGCCAGCGCACGAGAAAGAAAGTCCGCCTGTTTCTGGTTGTTGCCCTCCAGCACCACACGATCACCGGGAGCCAGCAAAGCCTCCAGCGCCGCGACGATCTTGTCGGTCGGCAACACCACGCCATCGGCGAGGAACCGTACCTGCTCGAGCCGTCGCTGCTTTTCGCTGCGTCGACGCGACCAGCGCGGGTCGAGGTTGGATATTGTTGTCATGCTCACTCCACGAGTTTCGCTGTCTGAAGCCACCTTAGGAGCTAAGGACTGGGGCATCAATCAAGCAAGGGAGCGAATCGTTACGGTTGGAGTAATGATTGGGGCGGGAATAAATGGCTGGATGAAACCAGATCAACGTGGGAGCGACCGGGGTGGCGATCCACCTTACTGACGAAGAGGCCGGTGCAGTCAGCACACCTCTCCAAACCTGAACCAATGCCTTCGCGGGCAAGCCTCGCTCCAACAAAATCAGCCCAAAAATCGACGTCTTCAGACCGTCTGTAAGATTTTTCGTACGACCCTCATGGCCGTCGTTTTTTTGCCGATGGCCTGTGGATACGGACAATCAACTCATCTGCGGATTTCATGGCCATGATAAAAACAATTTACGCACGTTATACCGCTACGTTTGTTGGGTTTGTGCTGTTGATTGCCGTCCTTACCGGGGTAGGGATCAACCTCTTTATCACCCCGGACCTGACGGCAACCGATGAGCGCCACTTGCTCAACGAAGCCGCGCAGATTGGCGATGTGATCAAGACCGAACTGGCCAAGGTCCAGGCGCAACAGCGGGTGATCACCGAGACGGTGCCGCAGTTGGACAGTGACAGCATCGATCGCTTGCTGCCGGTCCTGGTCAACCAGTATGGCGAGCTGAAAGTGTTCGGCGGCGGTGTCTGGCCGCTGCCGGATAAACGCACGCCTGGGCGGGCCAAGCACAGTACGTTCTACCACCGCGATGCCAGCGGCAAACTGATCGTCAACACCCACTGGAACTCGCCGGAGTCGCAGAACTACTTCGAGCAGTCCTGGTACCTGGGCGGTCTCAAGGCGCCTGCCGGGCAATGCAACTGGGCTAACGCTTACCGCGACGACGCCAGCCCCGAGCCGCGGACCAACTGCGCCATGGCTATCACCAAAGATGGCGCGGCTTATGGTGTCTCCACCATTGACGTAACCCTGGGTTTCTTCAACGAACTGGTCGCGCAAAAAGAGAAGGAAATCCACGCGCAGCTGATGATTGTCGAGAAAGACGGCAAGATCCTCAGCAACCAGCCGGAGATCTCCGGCAATAACGTGCTGAAAAATCTTTCCGAGCTGAGCAGCCAGTACCCGTTCGCCGCCGCCCTGCAGGACAGCCTGAAAAACGCCAGTGCCAGCGGCCTTGTGCACAGCAACTACCGTGGCAGCAATGGCGAAGATTACAGCCTGTATCTGCAACCCATCGAAGGCACGCCCTGGCTGATGGCCGTGGCACAGCAGACAAATCTGTTGACCGCCCAGAGCAGCAAGGTCCTCAAAACCCTGGCTGCGTTGCAGATCCCCATGGTGGTCGTATTGCTGTTGATCATCGTGCTTGCCCTGCGCCAGTTGATGCGTCGTCTGGCGGTACTCAAGGACAACATCGATACCTTGTCGGCCGGCGATGCCGACCTGACCAAACGTATCGTTATCCGTGCCGAGGACGAACTGGGTGCGGTGGGCCACTCGGTCAACCGCTTCATCGCTTACCTGCAGAAGATGATCACGGAAGTGTCCGACTCGTCTTCGGTCATCGCCGAAGGCATCGAACAGCTGCGAGGCCAGGCACGCGGGACCAGCAAGATCCTGACGCGCCATGCCAACGAGACCGATCAGGCCGTCACGGCAGTCACCGAAATGAGTTCCACCGCCGAAGAAGTTGCACGCAGCGCGGCGCAAACCGCGAGCATGACCCAAAGCGCCAATGAAAGCGCCCGCCACTCGAAAATCGTGGTCGACGATGCGTCCAGCAGCGTGCGCGCACTGATCACCGAAGTGGAGCTTGCGACCTCTACGGTCCGGGCCATGGAGCAGGATGCCCAGCGCATCAACTCGGTCCTGGGCGTGATCGGCGAAATCGCCGGGCAAACCAACCTGCTGGCGCTCAACGCCGCCATCGAAGCGGCCCGCGCTGGCGAGCAAGGCCGTGGTTTCGCCGTGGTGGCTGACGAAGTCCGCGCACTGGCTGGCCGTACCCAGGCCAGCACTTCGGAAATCAACGAAATGCTCGCCCGCCTGCAACAGGGCGTCGCCGCTGCCGTCGTCGCCATGGAGAAAACCAAACAAAGCTGCCAGGCCACGGTCGACAAGACGTCCAAGGTTAATGAAGGCCTGGATGGCATGGCTGAATCGGTGGTGCGCATCAACGACCTCAGCACCCAGATTGCCACGGCCGCTGAAGAGCAAAGCTCCGTGAGTGAAGAAATCAACCGCAACATGGTCGCGGTGCGGCACATCGTCGAAGAACTGGTGGCGGGCAGCACTGAAAGCGAACAAAGCACTACGGCGCTGGCCGCTTCGAACGACAAGCTGATTGCGGTGGTGCGGCGGTTCAAGGTGTGACGAGTACAGACGCGAGAGCCGAATAAATCCGCTATTCGGCTCATTTGGTGAGCCGAATATGCAATTTAATCGGCTCATCGTCCCATTTTTGCAGGGGCTACGGGCTCTGTAGAAGCCGAGCTGGAATTTATCTCCAGCTCAAAACCTGCGGCAAACTTAAAACCTGTGGGAGCCGAGCTTGCTCGCGAAGAGGCCCGTACAAGCAGCGAAGATCTCCTGGCCCGAACCACCGCAATCGCGGGCAAGCCCACTTCTACAAGGATTTATGTCCAGCCCAAAACCTGCGGCAACCTCAAAACCTGTTGGAGCGAGGCTTGCCCGCGAAAAGGCCGGTGCAGTCAGTAAACATCTCCAAATCCGAACCACCGCAATCGCGGGCAAGGTGGATCGCCACCCCGGACGCTCCAACAAGGTCACCATTAGCGGCGGGGCGGCGATCCACATTGCCCACGCCGACTCAGCTCAACCCCGAATCCACCAGCCACTGCTCCAGCCCCGCCAGGTCGGGGATCTTGGCGATGGTTTCGCCGACCTGTACGGCCGCCAGTTCCAGTTCGCCCAACGGGACGTCCACGTAGCTGAGCTGGCTGTCGACCTTGCATGAGCGGGGGATGCCCTGGGTCAGCAGGGCGATGAATTTCAGGTCGTTGCGCCCGCCCAGGGCGTTGAGGACGACGATCCGTGCGCGGCCGCCGACGCGGGTGCGGGCACCGCACGCGGCTTCGAAGCTGAGCAAGGGCAGGGTGAGGTTGCGCCAGGTGATCGGGCCCAGAAACCAAAGGGGAGCGCCGGGTTCGGCGATGCTGTCCTGGTAGTCGATCAGTTCGGCCACTGCGACGTTCGGCAGTAGCAGGTGGCGGTCGCTCAAGGGCAGCAACAAACCGGTCAGGGTTGCTTCAAACATGGACCTGGCTCCAGTGGGCGATGCTCTCCAGCAGCACGGTTTCCTGATACGGCTTGCTCAGGTATTCGTTGACGCCGATGGCCATGGCCCGGTCGCGGTGTTTCTGGCCCGAGCGGGAGGTGATCATGATGATCGGCAGGTCCTTGAGCAGTTCGTCGGCGCGGATATGGCTGGCGACTTCGAAGCCGTCCATGCGCGGCATTTCGATGTCCAGCAGCAGAATGTCCGGTGTGTGGTCCTGCAACAGCACCAGCGCATCGACCCCATCCTTGGCGGTCAATACGTTCATGCCGTTGCGTTCCAGCAGACGGCTGGTGACTTTGCGTACGGTCACTGAATCGTCCACCACCATCACCAGCAGCGGACGGCTCTGTTCGACTTCGACAAAGGTCGGCACCGTCAGCCCCGCCGCTTGCTGGGCGTGCAAGCGCCCGTGCAGCGCGCGGATGTGCGCCAGCAGATCGAGAATCAGCACCACGCGCCCGTCACCCAGGATGGTCGCGCCCGAGATGCCCTTGACCCCGGCAAACTGCGCGCCGAGGCTTTTCACCACGATTTCCCGGGAACCTGCCAAGGCGTCTACCTGCACAGCCACCCACTGGTCGTGGACGTGCACCAGCAGCACCGGCAGCGGTTGGGTCTGGCCGATCAGTTTTGGGGGTTGCCCGTTGTTCAGAAGTTCGCCCAGGTAACGCAACTCGTAGATGCGTTCGCCGTATTGATAACGCGGCGGGCTGGACTGGTAATAGGCCTCCAGCTCACTGGGCAAGACCCGCACGATGCCTTCGATGGTGTTCAGCGGCACGGCGTATTGCTCTTCGCCGCATTGCACCATCAGCGCCTGGTTCACTGACACCGATATCGGCAGGCGAATGAGGAAGCGCGTGCCCTGCCCTGGCACCGAATCGATGATCATGCTGCCGCCCAGTTGCTTGACCTCGGCGTGCACCACGTCCATGCCCACACCGCGCCCGGAAATCTGGGTGATGGTTTCGGCGGTGGAAAACCCGGCCTGCAGGATGAATTGCAGCGTGTCGTAATCGCTCAGTTCGCTGTCGGCTTCGATCAGGCCGCGCTTGATGGCCTTGCGGCGCACTGCCGCCATGTCCACACCCGAACCGTCGTCGCTCATTTCGATGACGATATCGCCACCTTCCTGGCTCAGGCTCAAGCTGATACGACCCACTTCCGGCTTGCCGACGGCGATACGCTTTTCCGTGCTTTCCAGGCCGTGGTCTACGGCGTTGCGCAGCATGTGCTCCAGGGGCGCGACCATGTGTTCCAGCACGCTGCGGTCCATCTCGCCTTCGGCATTGCCGACTTCGAAGCGGACCTTCTTGTTCAGTTCGCCCGAGACCTGGCGCACGATGCGGTGCAAGCGAGGCAGAAGACGCTCGAAAGGCACCATGCGCGTACGCATCAAGCCCTCCTGCAACTGGGTGTTGACCCGTGCCTGTTGCTGCAACAGTGCTTCGGCGTCCTGGGCGCGAGTGTCGAGGGTTTCCTTGAGGTCCATCAGGTCGGACGCCGACTCGGACAACGCCCGCGACAGCTGCTGCAATTGTGAGTGACGGTCCATTTCCAGCGGGTCGAAATCCTCGTAACCCAGACGCTCAGCCTGTACCTGATCACGACTGAGAATGCGCCCCTGGGTTTCCATGTCCAGACGCCGCAACTGGTCGCGCATCCGTTCGATGGTGGTTTCAATCTCCGCCAGCGTGCTTTGCGCATCGATCACTTGTTGTTCGATACGCCCACGGAAAATCGAAGTTTCACCCGCCAGGTTGACCAGGCTTTCCAGTTGCTCGGCGGGCACCTTGACCATTTCTGCGCCAGGGCGCTCGGCCTCGACGTCAGCGGCCACCACAGGCGGCGTGATGACGCTGTCCAGGGCATTGTCGATCAGCGCGGTATCCAGCGCCTTGAGGGCAGCATCGGGCAGCGCGCCGGGGTTGGCGAAGTGGCGGATGTTGTCGATCAGCAGCGTGGCGCTGGGCAGCGGTTCCTGGGCGCGAACCGCGTCGAGCATGTCGGCCAGCAGGTCGTGACCGCTTTGCAGCAGCCCGTCGAGCTGCGGGGTGACGTGCAGAAAACCTGCGGACAAACCTTCATAAAGCGATTCAAGTTCATGGGCCAGGTCACCAATCGGGGCGATCTCCACCATGCGCGCGCCACCCTTGAGGGTGTGCAGGTCACGCAGCAGGTTTTCCACTTCCAGCATGTTCTGCGGGTCGGCTTGCCAGCGAGCCAGGGCGGCACCTGAACTCTCGCTGATGTCGAAGCCTTCTTCGAGGAAGATCTCCAGCAGTTCCGGGTCGCGCTCGTCCCTGGTTCCGGCTTCTGGCTGGGCCGCCAGCTCAAAGGCATGAAGCCCCCCTTTGGGCTCACTGTTTTGTGCAGACCCACCCTGCCCGGCCCCATTGCTGTGGCGGAACTCACGGATGGCTTCGATCAACTGGCGCGGATCACTGAGGGGCTGCTGCTTCTGCAACTGCTCCAGCATCACAGCCAGGTGATCATGACTGTTGAGCAGCAGCTCGGCCAATTCCGGTGAATGGCTGTAGCGGCGGTCGATCAGGCCCTCGTACAGCGCCTCCAGCTCATGACCCAGGTCACCGACCGCGCCGATTTCGGCCATGCGGGCGCCGCCCTTGAGGGTGTGCAGGTCTCGCTGCAATGACGACAACGGCAGCGGGTTTTCGGGGTCATCCAGCCAGCGATGCAACGCCTGACCCGCGCTGTCGAGAATGTCTTCGGCTTCTTCAAGGAAGATTTCGACAATCTCATCGTCGAGTCCCGCCCCCTGTGCGTCATCCTCGACAGCGTCATCAGCCCCCGCTTCAACGTCGAGCCTTTGGGTCGCGGCGTTCAACTCGGTGATGCTCAACGAACGGCTGCCATCGCTTTTGATCAGGCCCATCTCGCTGGGGTCCAGCGCCTGGTCAAGCAGCTCGCGCAAAGCGCGGACGCGATCCGGGCAAGGTTCGACGGCAAGGCCTGCCGCCACCTGATCCAGCATGTTGATCAGTGCTTCGTGGGCCTGTTCTGCCTCATGGAAGAAGCGCTCGCTGACCGCCAGGCTGCTTTCTTCGACAGCCCCGTAAAGGTCCAGCAGCGCTTCACACAGCTCATCCACCTGGGGTAGATCGGCCATGTGTGCGCCGTGGCCCAGGGTGGTCAATTCTTCGAGCAAGGCGCTCAGTTCCTGACGCTCGCCGGGGTGTTGTTGCCAACGTTGCAGCAGGCTTTCGGCGTCCAGCAGGATGTCCATGCCTTCGGCCAGGAACGCAGCGATCATCTGCGGGTTGCGCTTGATGCGCAGCCCGTTGTTCGACGCACTGAGAGCGGCTGCCAGACGTTCGTCCAGCAGCGCGTGGGCCGCATCGATGAGTTTCTCGGCACCAGGTATGGGTTTGAGCGGCTCGCTGGCCAACTGTGCAAGCCCGGCGTGAAACAGCGGCTCGGCGGCCCGCAGCAGCTTGAGTTCGGCGGGCCCGATGGCGATCAGGTTGGCCTTGAACTCCCGAATCAACTGGTCCAGCGGGCTGGCAAGCTCGGCAATCGGCACCACGCCAGCCATGTAGGCGCTGCCCTTGAGGGTGTGCAGCGCCCGCAGAAGCTCGTCGTTGATTGGCGGCGAAACGGCGTCGGTGGCGTTAGTCAGGAAGCGACGCAGGTTTTCCAGATGGCTCTGGGCCTCCTGGCGGAAAATCTCCAGCAACTGCGGGTCGAGGGGTTCAGGTTCGGCCTTGCCCGGTGGTTCTGGGAGCGGTAGTTCCTCGCCCCTGGCCAGGGCATGGGCTCGCGCCGCCAACAGGTCGACATCATCGCGTTGCTGCTGAGCGCCGTCGGCAAACTCACGGATAACGTCAGGCAGCAGTTGCAGGACTTCACCCAGCAGCTGTTGCACGCCATGGTCTGGCGCAACACTGTGTTCAAGCACGCGGTTGAGCAGGTTTTCCACCGACCATGCCAGCTCACCCAGGATCAGGGCGCGCACCATGCGACCACTGCCCTTGAGGGTGTGGAAAGCGCGGCGGACCTCGGTCAGCGCCGCCGTGTCGTGGGTGTCCGCACACCAGCGCGGCAGGTATTCACAGAGCGCAATCAGCACTTCCTCGGTTTCTTCGAGGAACACTTCCAGCAGCTCATCGTCCACCGTGCCTTCGTCGGCAGGCGGTGGCAGCAGGCTAGCGGGCACGTTGCGAGCGGGCGGGTTGACCGCCGACACCGGGCTGGCGAGCACTTCAGCGATGGTCTGTGTCGGGCTGACCAGTGCCTGGCGCGCCTGTAGTTCCAGCAGTTCGTCCTGGCTGACGACCTCTTCGAGCACCGGCACCTCGAGCGTATCCGGTGTTGGCGCATAACCCAGTTTCGCCAGGCTGGCCTGAGCCATGTCCAGCACTTGCTCGCCCGGCGCTTCGTGGTCTTCGGCCATGCGCTCCAGGTAGTATTCGATGCCGGTGATGGCGTCGGCCAGGCTGTCGAGTTGGGTCCAGGCCGGGCGTTGCTCGTCCACCAGCAGGCGTTCGACGATGTAGTCGTTGCAGGCGGCCAGCAGACTCGCAGCGCGAGCCAGGGGGATCATCGCCAGGGCGCCACGCACTTGCACCAGCAAGGCGGACAAGGGCTCCAGCCGCTTCCGGTCCCACTGCCCGTCGATGTAATCGATGATGACGTCCTTGGCCTGCTGCAAACCGACCCGGGCTTCCTTGATCACCAGTTGGTGAATCTGCGTCAGGTCGGTAGTAGGCAGGCGGCTCTCCTCCTGACGCGCCTGATCGACCGTGCCCGCCATCCCGGCCAGAGTCGCCTCGACGTAAAGCAGCGCTCCGGCGACATCCATCAAGGCAGCATCGCTGGGCTCGCGCTGCCCCTGCGCCAGGCCTTGCACGACGGCCAGTTGATCAATGATGACCTTGCGCGGCTGACCGAAACCCAGCACCGCCAGGGTGTCGGCGATCTGACGCAAAGGCGGCAGCAAGACATTGAGTTCACTGACGTGCTGGCGGTCGCCGCGTACGAAGACGTCCAGCCGCTCCTTGACCCGCACCAGCTCATCACACAGGGCCACGATCACCGAGCGCATGGCGTCGCGATCGGGCCCTGCCATGCGGGCGCGTTCTTCGTCCACCACAGCGCTGTCGGGCAAGGCGTCGGCCAGACCGTACTGGTCTCTCAGATCCTGCATGCGCGGGGCCTGGCTGTCGGATTTGGCGATGTAAAACAGCAGGCTCTTGAGCAGCTCGTCCGGCGCTGGCTGGTTGATGCCCGCAATGCCCTGTTCCAGCAGGCGCTTGAGTTCCTTGTCGGTGTCCTTGAGCAGGCCGCGCAACGCAGGGCTGTTGGTGTAATTGCCATTGACCATGGTCTCAACCAGCGCCGACGCGATCTGCCACAGCGGCCCGAGGGGCGCATCCTTGCACAGGGCTTCAAGGCGGGCGAAGACCTTGGCCATATAGCCCAGTTGCATTTGCACGTCTTGTTCGCGCAACAGGCCCACCAGCGCGGTTTGCAGGGTCTGGCGCAGTTTGCGCAGCAGCCCCGGCAGCTCGGCGTAGTCACGCAGTACCAGTGCCTGACTGCCCAGCAACGGAACGCTCTGCAATTGCGGGGCGAACAGGCTGGTTTCCGACAGCAGGCTTTCGCCACGGGCGCTGCGCAGGTCATTGAGCAGGGGCAAGACCACCAGCGGCAGGTCGCGGCGTGCGGAGTGGATACGGTCCAGATAGATCGGCAACTGGGTCAGCGCCTGGGTCAGCAACTGCACTGCCTCGGTTTCGTGGCTGACGCGGTTTTTTTGCAGTGCCAGGGCCAGTTCCTCGATCTCCTCGGCGAGCAAGGCTGCGCCGTAGAACTCGATCATCTGCAGGCTGCCATGCACCTGATGCACGCAGTCCAGGCAGAAGCCCAGCGGTGCCAGGTCCTGAGGTTTGTCCACGTACGCCTGCAGCGCTTCACGCGCCTGCCTGAGCGTTTCGGCAATTTCGCCCTTGACCCATTCAAGGGCCACGTAGTCGTGACGATCAGCCATAACGACTCCATTCCCGATCTGGTGTGTTCATTGCCCTGGCATCAGCCAATCTCTCGGGACGGCGGCAAGGTAAACCCTGACACCGAACGCCGCATTTCACTGGCCATCTTCGCCAGGTTGCCGATGCTTTCCGCCGTGGCCGCAGTGCCTGACGTGGTTTGCGTCGTGGTCTGCTGGATCACGGTCATGGTCTGGGAAATCTGCCCTGCCGAAGATGCCTGCTGCTGAGCGGCATTGGTGATGCTCTGGATCAGTTCGGCGAGGGTTCGGGATACGCCTTCAATTTCCTCCAGCGCCACCCCGGCATCCTGCGCCAGTCGTGCGCCGCGCACCACTTCACTGGTCGTCTGCTCCATGGAGATGACCGCTTCGTTGGTGTCGTTCTGAATGGCCCGCACCAGGGTCTCGATCTGTTTGGTGGCAGACGAAGAGCGCTCAGCCAGACGCTGCACCTCGTCGGCCACCACCGCAAACCCGCGTCCGGCATCACCCGCCATGGAGGCCTGGATTGCCGCGTTGAGGGCCAGGATGTTGGTCTGATCAGCAATGTCGTCGATCAGGCTGACAATATCGCCGATCTCTTGGGATGACTCGCCCAACCGCTTGATACGTTTGGAAGTGTCCTGAATCTGCTCGCGAATGTTGTCCATGCCGTTGATGGTGTTGTGGACCGTTTCATTGCCCTTGTTGGCGATGGTCACTGAGCGCTCGGCCACTGCCGAGGACTCCGACGCATTGGCCGACACTTCATCGATGGATGCCGCCATGTCATTGATGGCGGTCGATGCGGCAGCGATCTGCAAGGCCTGATGCCGGGAGGCTGCTGACAGCTCCAGGGCCGTGGTCTGGGTATCTTCCACCGCCGCCGCAACCTGCTCGGCCGTGAGGTTGATGGTCGCTACCAGTTCGCGCAGTTGATCGATGGAATAGTTGATGGAGTCGGCAATGGCCCCGGTGAAGTCTTCGGTCACTGAGGCTGCAACGGTCAGGTCGCCATCGGCCAGGTTTTCGATCTCATCGAGCAAACGCATGATCGCCGCCTGATGCCGCTCGTTCTTCTCGGCGGTCTCGCGCAACTGGCGGTTGGTTTCCCGCACCATCACCGAGCCGATCAGGATGATCGATGCCAGCGCCAGCAGGCCCAACAGGTAGCCACCATAGCTGTGCATCGACCGTCCGCTGGCCTGATGCTCCAGCCCGTTGGCCAGCACCGAGGCCTCGTCGAGCAGGGTTTGCGAAGTGACGAAAATCTTGCCGGCGGCTTCCCGCACCTGGAACAGCTCCGGCGAGGTCTCGAGGATTTCGTCCACCGAGCCGGACACGAACTGGAACAACTCGGCGATCTCGGCCAGACGCTTGCGCGCTTCCGGGTCCTGAACCTGAGTGATCTTCATCGCGGCATTGCCGTCGATCATGCCGCTGAGCACACGGCCAAACATGTTGGCATCACGGCCAAACGCGTCGGCCGCCTGCACAGCGGTGTCGTCACCTGCCAGCACGGTATTCACCGAGCCCAGTATCCGCTCTGCCAGCAGGGATTGGCGCTGGGCAATCACCACCTGGCTGGTCGGGGCATGGTTGAGCAGCAGGCTGTCGACGACTTTCTCGTACTCGACCTGCAACTGCGGGATGGTTTCGGCCAGGGTCGCGGCCACCTGATGCAACGAAAGCACGGTCTGCTCGCGAGACAGGATCACATCCGTACTCATGCGTAGGCTGTCCCAGTCGTTCTGCACCATTTGCAGCTCATCGCGCAGCGCGGCGGGCGCAGGCGGCAAACCGGTGTCCTTGTCGCCACGCTTGAGGTAGCCCCAGCGCAGGTCGAAATCGTTGCGGGCATCGGCCAGCAATCTGAACGCCTGGCCCTTGCCGGCAGCCGCTTCCGTGGCGTTCTTGGCAATGCGCTGGGACAAGACGCGCAACTCGCCCGCGTGACCGATGTACTGCTTGTCGTAGTTCGACTGGGTGCTCAAATAAGCGAAATTGACGAACAGCAACATGATGAAAATGATCAGTGCGACGAACAGCACAATAATCTGCGAGCGGCTACGTGCGCCCTCCAATGACCTGCCTGTCTTGCTCATTAATCAGGCCCCCGCCTGGACCAACCGTGCTTGTGCATCCCTGAACGAAAAAAGGCCAGCCTGTGCTGACCTGCCTGGAGTGTTACAGCGCTACATCCATGAAGCCCGGAGATTGCGCCAGTGCCCGAGGGCTGAAGATCAACCAGACCTGTTCGCGCAGGAACCGGCCCTGAATGAAGGGTGCGATGTTGTCCGCAAGCGGCTCGATGGACTCTTGCACCAGGCTGCGCTGACTGAAATGTTGCAGGCCGAGCACTTCATCGACCATCAGCCCGGCAAACACGTCCTGATGCTCGACCACCAATACCCGACGCTCTTTACGCACTGGTGACAACTCGTGACCAAAGAACGCACACAGATCCATGATCGGCAGCAGGCGCCCGCGCAGGTTGGCCATGCCCCTGACCCAGGGCCGCACGCCCGGCAGCGCTGCGTAACGGGGTTCATGGAGGATCTCGCCGACTTCCCCCATGGGCGCCACATAATAATGCTCGCCCATGCGAAAACCGATTCCGCTCCAGCCCTGCTGGCGAGTCTCCTGCGAAGGAAGCCCGGCCGCGAGGGAGCGACAGCGCTGGTCGATATCGAGCAGTAGCTGAAAAGCGGTCTGCGACTCGGCCATGGGAACCCGGCGTCAGCCGGCCAATACCGCGTTCAGGGTTTTCATCAGGGTTTCTTCGTCCACCGGTTTGGTCAGGTAGTCGCGCGCGCCCTGGCGTTTGCCCCAGACCTTGTCGGTCTCCTGATCCTTGGTGGTGATCATGATCACCGGAATCATGTTGGTGTCGGCATCCTTGGTCAGCTGGCGTGTCGCCTGGAAGCCGTTGAGGCCGGGCATGACGATGTCCATCAGTACGGCGTCGGGTTTTTCCTGGCGAGCCAGCGCCACGCCATCAGCACCGTTTTCGGCCTTCAGGACCTGATGGCCGTGCTTTTCCAGCATGCCGGTCAGTTTGTACATTTCAGTCGGCGAGTCATCGACGATCAGAATTCGAGCCATGGTATTCCCCCTATTAAGGAATGGACGCTGCAAGCCGGCAGACTGGCTGCCCGAGCCGCGCATCACGATACTTGTTGTTCCACTGCAACGAACCCCGGCACATGGGCCTTGATCGCGCTCAGCAGCTCTTCCTTGCTAAAAGGCTTGGTCAAAAACTGATCGGAGCCAACGATCCGCCCCTTCGCCTTGTCGAACAGGCCGTCCTTGGAAGACAGCATGATCACCGGCGTTGACTTGAAAGCCCTGTTGTTCTTGATCAGTGCACAGGTTTGGTAACCGTCCAGACGAGGCATCATGATGTCGACGAAAATGATGCGCGGATGGTTATCGGCGATCTTGGCCAATGCATCGAAGCCGTCAATGGCGGTAATGACTTCACACCCTACGTTCTTCAGCAGCGTCTCGGCAGTCCGGCGAATCGTCTTCGAATCGTCGATCACCATGACTTTCAATGCTGTGGAATGCTGTTCCATGTCTGTTCTACCATCGCCGCGGCGAATCAATGTGCTGCCTTGCGCCCGGCTTCCTGGAACCTTTACAGGCTGGACCTGGTATTGCCGAAGCCCGATCTACAAGGGCTCAGGGCCAAGTGCCGAGCCTTTTTAGCACACTCTCCAGACTCAATCCATAAAGGCCGGTGCGACGCGCTTTCCCCTTGACCCGGAGCAAGCGGAGCGCCACCCTGACGCCTGTTTTCAGGCCCACCGTGGCCATTACCGATCAGAGGATACTGCCCATGAGCGTTCGCTTAGGGATTGTCATGGACCCCATTGAGCGCATCTCCTATAAAAAGGACAGCTCGCTGGCCATGCTCCTTGCCGCCCAAGAGCGCGGCTGGTCGCTGTTCTATATGGAGCAGCAAGACCTGTACCAGAACGCAGGCCAGGCCCGCGCCCGAATGAAACCGCTGAAAGTCTTCGCCGACCCGGCCCACTGGTTCGAACTGGAAGCCGAAATCGACAGCGGCCTGGACGATCTGGACGTGATCCTGATGCGCAAGGATCCGCCGTTCGACATGGAATTCGTCTACGCCACCTACCTGCTCGAACAAGCCGAGCGCGCCGGTGTACTGGTGGTCAACAAACCCCAGAGCCTGCGTGACTGCAACGAAAAACTGTTCGCCACGCTGTTCCCGCAGTGCACGCCGCCGACCCTGGTCAGCCGTCGCTCGGACATCCTGCGCAAGTTTGCCGAAGAACATGGCGACGTCATCCTCAAGCCGCTGGACGGCATGGGCGGCGCGTCGATCTTCCGCCATCGCGCAGGCGATCCTAACCTGTCGGTGATCCTGGAAACCCTGACCGCCCACGGCACCCAGCAAATCATGGCCCAGGGTTACCTGCCAGCGATCAAGGACGGCGACAAACGCATCCTGATGGTCGACGGCGAACCTGTGCCGTATTGCCTGGCGCGGATTCCGGCCGCAGGCGAAACCCGTGGCAACCTGGCCGCTGGCGGCCGTGGCGAAGCGCGTCCGCTGACCGAACACGACCGCTGGATTGCCGCCCAGATCGGCCCGACCCTGCGTGAAAAAGGCCTGCTGTTCGTCGGCCTGGACGTGATCGGTGAGCACCTGACCGAAATCAACGTCACCAGCCCGACCTGCATTCGCGAAATCGACAATGCCTACGGCACCAACATTGGCGGCCTGCTGATGGACGTGATCGAGAAGAAGCTGAGCGCACGGTAAGACTTGTAGGAGCGGGCTTGCCCGCGATTGCAGTGGTACGGACACAAAAAATGTATCTGTCAGGCACTGAACGTCCTTCGGCCATTATCGCGGGCAAGCCCGCTCCTACAATTTCTACTGCTCATCCACACAACCGACATTGCGCTATCATGCGCCGCCTGTGAAACCTGCAATGTTGGTTTTGTGATGCCGGACTGTTGATGAACACCTTGACCGACGACCTCCCGCCCGAACTTTCCCGCCCCCGCGTGCGCCCGGGTGATCGTCTTGGTTTCACAATTTTGATCGCCGCCCTGGTCCATCTGGCGATTCTGCTGGGCGTGGGCTTTACCTACGTGAAGCCGGAACAGATCAGCCAGACGCTGGAAATCACCCTCGCCACCTTCAAAAGCGAGAGTAAACCCAAGCAAGCCGATTTCCTCGCCCAGGACGATCAGCAAGGCAGCGGTACGCTGGAAAAGAAAGCGGTGCTCAAGACCACCGAAGTCGCGCCGTACCAGGACACCCAGATCAACAAGGTCACGCCGCCGCCCGCTGCAAAACCGGTGATCAAGCAAGAGTCGTCGAAAACCGCCGTGGCAACCAAAGCCGCCGCGCCAGACAAAACCGTCGCCAAACGCACCGAAGTCAAACCGGAGCAGGCCCCCAAGCCGACGCCCGCCAACGACAACACACAATTGAGCAGCGAGATTTCCAGCCTCGAAGCCGAGTTGTCCGCCGAGCAGCAGCTCTATGCCAAGCGCCCGAAGATCCATCGCCTCAGTGCCGCCTCGACCATGCGTGATAAAGGTGCCTGGTATAAGGAAGACTGGCGCAAGAAGATCGAACGGGTCGGCAACCTCAATTACCCCGAAGAGGCACGCCGCAAGCAGATCTACGGCACCTTGCGGATGATGGTCTCGATCAACCACGACGGCTCGCTGTATGAAGTGCTGGTACTCGAATCGTCCGGGCAACCGCTACTCGACCAGGCCGCGCAAAGAATTGTGCGACTTGCGGCGCCATTTGAGCCGTTCACCGGCGATCTTGCCGACATCGACCGGCTGGAAATCATCCGCACCTGGAAATTCGCCCGGGGTGACAAGCTTTCCAGCAACTGAATGGCGATTAAAAACCGCTCTTCAAGGCCGTACAGGTCCAACTGCCAGTTGTCAGGCTTGCCACGCAGCGCCACACTAGGGCTCATGAAAAACGTCTTCCCAAGCTACCTCAAGCATCACTTCCTGATCGCCATGCCTCACATGGTGGACCCGAACTTTGCGCAGACCTTGACCTACATCGTCGAACACAACGCAAACGGCGCCATGGGGTTGATCATCAATCGCCCGCAAAGCCTGACACTGTCCGACGTTCTCGAGCAGCTGCGACCGGAGCTGACGCCACCCAAGCGTTGCCAGGAAATCGCTATCCATACCGGTGGCCCGGTGCAAACCGACCGCGGCTTCGTCCTGCACCCCAGCGGCCCGATCTTCCAGGCCACGGTGGAACTGGGCGGCCTGTCGCTCTCCACCTCCCAGGATGTGCTGTTTTCCATTGCTGACGGCTACGGCCCTGATCAAAATGTGATCACCCTGGGCTACGCAGGCTGGGAAGCCGGCCAACTGGACGCCGAACTGGCTGCCAACGCCTGGCTGACCTGTCCGTTCGACCCCTCGATCCTGTTCGATGTCGACGCCGACCAGCGACTCAACGCTGCCGCCGCGCGACTGGGCGTCAATCTCAACCTGTTGACCAGCCAGGCAGGCCACGCCTGATGGCCGGACTGCGCCTGCTGCTGGGCATCGATTACGGCACCAAACAGATCGGCGTGGCGGTAGGCCAGGTGATCACCGGCCAGGCCCGCGAGCTGTGTACCCTCAAAGCCCAGAACGGCGTCCCGGACTTGAACCAGGTCGAGGCGCTGATCCGCGAATGGAAACCCGATGCCATCGTGGTGGGCTTGCCGCTGAACATGGACGGCACGCCCAGCGACATGAGCGCCCGGGCTGAAAAGTTCTCGCGCCGCCTCAATGGCCGCTTCAACCTGCCGGTCTACACCCACGACGAGCGCCTGACCACCTTTGAAGCCAAGGGCGAACGCATGGCGCGCGGCGGGCAAAAAGGCAGCTATCGCGACAATCCCGTGGATGCCATTGCCGCAGCACTGTTGTTACAGGGCTGGCTGGATGAAAATGCTGCGTTGTTCAATGTTTAAGCCTGTTGCAACACCCCGATTTCAAGTTTCAGCCTGAGCACATCCCTGTGGACGACGCTCAGGCCTCTTAAGGAGCGACCATGAGCCTGCCCAATCCTGCCGAACTGATCCGTCAGATGGCCCTCGATCTCACTGCCAGTCTGAGCAAGCGCGGCATCGTTGAACCCCGCTTCATCGGTATTCGTACCGGCGGCGTGTGGGTTGCACAGGCGTTGCTCGAAGCCATGAGCAGCCAGTCGCCGCTGGGCACGCTGGACGTTTCCTTCTACCGCGACGACTTCAGCCAGAACGGCCTGCACCCACAAGTGCGCCCTTCCGAGCTGCCCTTCGAGATCGAAGGCCAGCATCTGGTGCTGATCGACGACGTACTGATGAGCGGCCGCACCATTCGCGCCGCCCTCAATGAACTGTTCGACTACGGTCGCCCGGCCAGCGTGACGCTGGTCTGCCTGCTGGACCTGGATGCCGGCGAATTGCCCATCAGCCCTGACGTCGTGGGTGCAACCCTGTCGCTGGAGCTCGATGAACGGGTGAAACTGAGCGGCCCCACCCCGCTCACACTCGAACTGCAAGACCTCTCAACCGCTTCCGCCGCCCTTTAAGAGTCCTTTGCGATGACGCCTCTCGACGCCAAGCGCCCGCTGCAGCTCAACCACCAGGGCCAGCTGCGCCATTTCCTCTCGCTCGACGGTTTGCCCCGCGAGCTGCTCACCGAAATCCTCGACACCGCCGACTCCTTCCTGGAAGTCGGTGCGCGGGCGGTGAAGAAAGTCCCGCTGCTAAGGGGCAAAACGGTCTGCAACGTGTTCTTCGAGAACTCGACGCGCACCCGGACCACGTTTGAACTGGCGGCCCAGCGGCTGTCGGCGGACGTGATCACCCTGAACGTGTCGACGTCCTCCACCAGCAAGGGTGAAACGCTGTTCGACACCCTGCGTAACCTGGAAGCCATGGCCGCCGACATGTTCGTGGTCCGCCACGGCGATTCGGGCGCGGCGCACTTCATCGCCGAGCACGTATGCCCCGAGGTCGCGATCATCAACGGCGGTGACGGCCGCCACGCGCACCCGACCCAGGGCATGCTCGACATGCTGACCATCCGCCGTCACAAGGGCAGCTTCGAGAACCTCTCGGTGGCCATCGTCGGCGACATCCTGCACTCGCGGGTTGCACGCTCGAACATGATCGCGCTCAAGGCGCTGGGCTGCCCCGACATTCGCGTCGTCGCCCCGAAAACCCTGCTGCCCATTGGCGTGGAGCAATACGGGGTGAAGGTCTACACCGACCTGGCCGAAGGCCTGAAAGACGTGGACGTGGTGATCATGCTGCGCCTGCAACGCGAACGCATGCAGGGCGGCCTGCTGCCGAGCGAAGGCGAGTTCTACCGCCTGTTCGGCCTGACCACCGCACGCCTGGCCGGCGCCAAACCGGACGCCATCGTCATGCACCCGGGCCCGATCAACCGTGGTGTGGAGATCGAATCGGCAGTGGCCGACGGCGCCCACTCGGTGATCCTCAATCAGGTGACTTACGGCATCGCCATCCGCATGGCGGTCATGTCCATGGCCATGAGTGGCCAAACCGCACAACGTCAGTTCGAACAGGAGAACGCCCAGTGAAGCTCAGCATCCTCGGCGCTCGCGTCATCGACCCTTCCAGCGGCCTCGATCAAATCACCGATCTGCACCTGGAAGGCGGCAAGATTCTGGCCATCGGCTCGGCCCCGGCCGGTTTCAGCCCCACCGAAACCATCGACGCCAAAGGCCTCATCGCCGCCCCGGGCCTGGTTGACCTCAATGTCGCCCTGCGCGAACCCGGCTACAGCCGCAAAGGCAGCATCGCCAGCGAAACCCGCGCTGCGGCCGCTGGCGGCGTGACCAGCCTGTGCTGCCCGCCACGCACCAAACCCGTTCTGGACACCTCGGCGGTGGCCGAACTGATCATGGACCGCGCCCGCGAAGCCGGTCACACCAAGGTTTTCCCGATCGGCGCATTCAGCAAAGGCCTGGAAGGCGAGCAACTGGCAGAACTGATTGCCTTGCGCGATGCCGGTTGCGTCGCGTTTGGCGACGGCCTGGACAGCTTCCGTAACACCCGCACCCTGTGCCGGGCGCTGGAATACGCAGCGACCTTCGACCTGACGGTGATCTTCAACTCCCAGGACCGGGATCTGGCAGAGGGCGGCCTGGCCCATGACGGCCCGACCGCCGCGTTCCTCGGCCTGCCGGGCATCCCGGAAACCGCCGAAACCGTAGCATTGGCCCGCAACCTGCTGCTGGTGGAGCAAAGCGGCGTGCGCGCACACTTCAGCCAGTTGAGCAGCGCCCGCGGCGTCGCCCTGATCGCCCAGGCCCAGGCTCGCGGGCTGCCGGTGACCGCCGATGTGGCGCTGTATCAGTTGATCCTGACTGACGAAGCCCTGATCGACTTCTCCAGCCTGTACCACGTACAACCGCCGCTGCGCACCCGAGCTGACCGCGACGGTTTGCGTGAAGCCGTGAAGTCCGGGGTGGTCCAGGCCATCTCCAGCCATCACCAACCCCACGAGCGCGACGCCAAACTGGCCCCATTCGGCGCCACCGAACCGGGTATCAGCAGCGTAGAGCTGCTGTTGCCCCTGGCGATGACGCTGGTCGAGGACGGCCTGCTGGACCTGCCAACCCTGCTGGCACGCCTGAGCGCAGGCCCTGCTGCGGCCTTGCGCCTGCCAGCGGGTCAGTTGAAAGCAGGTTCACCTGCCGACCTGGTGATCTTCGATCCGGCCGCCTCGACGGTTGCCGGTGAGAAATGGCTGTCCCGGGGCGAGAACAGCCCGTTCCTGGGCCATTGCCTACCGGGTGCGGTGCGTTACACCCTGGTGGATGGCCGGATCAGCTTTAGCAGTTAAAGCCCTTCGCGCTCCCACAGGGTCCATGCAAAACCTGTACGTGTGAGCCCCTATATTTGGGGCAATTGTGGGAGCGAATTCATTCGCGATGCAGTGTGCCAGCGGCCACAGATGCCGGATGTACTGTCCTCTCGCGAATAAATTCGCTCCCACAAAGTCCTGCTTTGCCCCAATGGGAGCGAGCTTGCTCGCGAAGGTGTCAGGTTACCGACGTGCATTCTCCACGGAGATCTGGTCATTCAATGTCCAGAAGTCGTAAAGCACACCCACCAGGAACAACCCGCCGGTGAGCAGGTAGATGATCCCGCTGATCCATTTGCCCTGATACATGCGGTGCACGCCGAACACCCCGAGGAATGTCAGCAGCAACCACGCCACGCTGTAATCGGTGGAACCGGCGTTGAAACGCAGGTCTGCTTCGCGATCCATGCTCGGGATCAGGAACAGGTCGATCAACCAGCCGATACCCAACAATCCAAACGTGAAAAACCAGATCGTCCCGGTCACGGGCTTGCCGTAATAGAAGCGATGAGAACCGGTAAAACCGACGATCCAGAGCAAATACCCGAGCAATTTACTATGGGTATCCTGCGGTTGAGCATCCTGACGATAGCTGTTCATTTGTGGCCTCATTTGCCTCGATAGAAAAAAATGTGCGTAAATTTTGTGACTTTTATGTGTCCCTCCGACGTATGGCAAAACTGCCCCTGACTCCCCGCAAACCCTTATAAACAAAGGGCTTGTCCTACAATGGCCGGAGATTAGCCCTGTAAAGGGGAACTTTTACGGCGTATTTGTTTCGACAAGCGGGGTCAGAAAACGCGAAAAAGCTGTTATAAAGTTGCGCGCTGACCAACAAGAGCCTTGCCTAATGCGTCCATTTTTAAAGTCATGGCTAACCATTTGCCTATTAATGCCCCTGGCCGCCCACGCCACCAATCGTGAGCAACAGTTACCGGCGAGCTTCTCTGGTTACACTGCGAAAAATCACTCTTCGCCTGCACTCGCCTCCAAGACCAAAGAAGAAACACCAGCAGAAGTCGCTCCTCACCACGTCCGTAACGTCAAGACAGCAGAAGCGACCACTCATCACCCGGTTTCCCACAGAATTTCGAAAAAAACCACTGCCGCTTCCGGGCAGATGGACTCCAAACAGAGCAATTCTGTTGTCAGTCGTGCCGTAAACGTCATCGGCACACCTTATCGTTGGGGCGGTACCAGCCCAAGTAAAGGGTTCGACTGCAGTGGATTGGTGAAATATGCATTCAACGGCGTTCGTGAAGTCGATTTGCCGCGTACCTCCAACGCCATGGCCTCAGGCCACGGGCAAAAGGTTGACCGCAAGGATTTGAAGCCAGGCGACTTGCTGTTCTTCAACACCCAGAGCCGCAAGGTCAACCACGTCGCTATCTACCTGGGCAATGACCGTTTCGTTCATGCGCCTCGCCGTGGCAAGCCGGTGACCATCGACACCCTCAAGAAGCCGTACTGGGACAGCCATTTCGTGGTAGCCAAGCGCGTACTGCCGAAACAGCCTGTTGGCCCTGCAGGCAAGAAGAACAAGACCCTGCGCGTCGCGCAACGCTGATCCTGTAGCCTGCATCCCGTGCAGGCTTTGCGCCGTATCCCTGCGGCGCAATCACTTCATCGCGCTTACCTGATTGATGCCTGCTGGGTCGACGCCTAGAAATTGTCCGGGGTCTTTGCCTTTTCCCGAGCGCTTTCGCGGGTGATCAGGCCTTTGCTCAACAAATCCTTCAGGCACATATCCAGCGTCTGCATGCCCAGCGAGCCCCCCGTCTGAATCGAGGAGTACATCTGCGCCACCTTGTCCTCGCGGATCAGGTTACGGATGGCAGCGGTACCGATCATGATTTCGTGCGCAGCCACACGTCCGCCGCCGACTTTCTTGAGCAGCGCCTGGGAGACCACCGCGTGCAAAGACTCGGACAGCATGGAGCGGATCATCGACTTCTCGGCTGCCGGGAACACGTCGACAATCCGGTCGATACTCTTGGCCGCTGAGGTCGTGTGCAGCGTGCCGAACACCAGGTGACCGGTTTCCGCTGCCGTCAGCGCCAGGCGAATGGTCTCCAGGTCACGCAGCTCGCCCACCAGGATCACGTCCGGGTCTTCACGCAGGGCCGAGCGCAAGGCTTCCGCGAAACCATGGGTGTCGCGGTGCACTTCACGCTGGTTGATCAGGCTCTTCTTGGACTCGTGAACGAATTCGATGGGGTCTTCGATGGTGAGGATATGGTGGTGCTTGTTGGTGTTCAGGTAATCGATCATGGCCGCCAGGGTCGTCGACTTGCCTGAACCGGTCGGACCGGTCACCAGCACAAGGCCCCGAGGCACGTCTGTAATCTTGCGAAACACTTCTCCCAGCCCAAGGTCGTCCATGCTCAGAACCTTCGACGGGATGGTCCGAAACACGGCGCCTGCGCCACGGTTGTGGTTGAACGCGTTGACCCGGAACCGCGCCACACCGGGCACTTCGAAGGAAAAGTCTGTCTCCAGAAGCTCTTCGAAATCCGTGCGCTGCTTGTCGTTCATGATGTCGTAGATCAAGCCCTGGACCTGCTTCTGGTCCAGCGCCGGCAGGTTGATCCGTCGTACATCGCCATCGACACGCAGCATCGGTGGCAGGCCGGCAGAGAGATGCAAGTCCGACGCGCCTTGCTTGGCACTAAAGGCCAGCAGCTCGGTAATATCCATACAGCTCCTCAATCACATAGAATGCCGCAGACTTTAGCCCTGCTGGCGCAAATCAATGTCCACGATAGCAGACAACATTTCAACGCTCGGTGAGCGAATTAACGCAGCCGCCCGTGCGGTGCAGCGCGATCCGGCGTCCGTCGGCCTGCTGGCTGTGAGCAAGACCAAACCTGCAAACGCTGTGCGCGAAGCTTATGCAGCAGGTCTGCGTGATTTCGGTGAAAACTATTTGCAGGAAGCCCTGGGTAAACAGCTCGAATTGAGCGACCTGCCCTTGTGTTGGCATTTCATCGGCCCCATTCAGTCAAACAAGACGCGAGCCATCGCAGAGAACTTTGCCTGGGTGCATTCCGTGGACCGTTTGAAAATCGCGCAACGCCTGTCCGAACAACGCCCTGCGGGGCTGCCACCGCTCAATATCTGCATTCAGGTCAATGTCAGTGGCGAGGCCAGCAAGTCCGGCTGCACGCCTGACGACCTGCCCGCGCTGGCTGCCGCCATCAATGGCCTGCCAAACCTGAAACTGCGCGGCCTGATGGCAATCCCCGAACCTACAGAAGACTGCGCCGCACAGAGCGCTGCATTTGCCACCGTGCGCACGCTGCAAGAACACTTGAATCTGCCACTCGATACCCTATCCATGGGCATGAGCCACGACCTGGAAGCGGCCATCGCACAAGGCGCGACCTGGGTCCGGATCGGCACTGCCCTTTTTGGCGCCCGTGACTACGGCCAGCCATAGCCCTCATCGACAGGAACCCTTCATGAGCAATACTCGTATCGCCTTCGTCGGCGCCGGAAACATGGCTGCGAGCCTGATTGGCGGCTTGCGTGCCCAAGGCGTTGACGCAGGACTGATTCGCGCCAGCAACCGTGGCGCAGAAAAACGTGAAAAGATCACCGCCGAACATGGCATCGCCACGTTCGCTGACAACGCCCAGGCCATCGAAGGCGCGGACGTTGTGGTACTGGCCGTAAAGCCACAGATGATGAAAGCCGCGTGCGAGGCTCTGGCCGCAAGCCTCAAGCCCGAACAACTGGTGGTTTCGGTTGCCGCCGGGATTACCTGCGCCAGCCTGCAGAAATGGCTGGGCGCACGCCCTGTCGTGCGCTGCATGCCCAACACGCCTTCATTGCTGCGTCAGGGCGCCAGCGGTCTGTACGCGACCCCGGACGTCTCTGAGCAACAGCGCGATCAGGCCCAGCAACTGGCCTCGGCAGTGGGTATTGCGCTGTGGCTGGACGAAGAAAAACAGATTGACGCCGTCACCGCCGTCTCCGGCAGTGGCCCGGCGTACTTCTTCCTGCTGATCGAGGCCATGACCGCCGCAGGCGTGAAACTTGGCCTGCCGCAAGAGACCGCCAGCCAACTGACAATGCAGACAGCGCTTGGCGCTGCGCTGATGGCCCAGGGCAGCGATGTTGACGCTGCCGAGCTGCGTCGCCGCGTAACCTCGCCAGCGGGCACCACAGAGGCTGCAATCAAGGCATTCCAGGCCGGGGGTTTCGAAGCACTGGTCGAAACCGCCCTTGGGGCAGCTGCACACCGTTCCGCAGAACTTGCCGAGCTATTGGGTCAGTAATTTTTTTAGGCCATTGAGGAAGCAGACCGATGATCGGACTGAACACCGCTGCAATTTATGTCCTGCAAACCATCGGCAGCCTGTACCTGCTGATCGTGCTGTTGCGCTTCGTGCTGCAACTGGTGCGTGCGGACTTCTATAACCCGTTGAGCCAGTTCGCCGTGCGCGCCACCCAGCCGCTGCTCAAGCCCCTGCGCCGCATCATCCCGAGCCTGTTCGGCCTGGACATGTCCTCGCTGGTGCTGGCGATCATCGTGCAACTGATCCTGATGGCGCTGACCCTGCTGCTGGCCTACGGCACCACGGGCGATCCGGTGCACCTGCTGATCTGGTCGATCATCGGGGTGACCGCGCTGTTCCTGAAGATATTCTTCTATGCGCTCATCATCAGCGTGATCCTGTCGTGGGTCGCACAGGGCAGCCATAACCCGGGCGCCGAACTGGTCAACCAGATCTGCGAGCCTGCACTGGCACCGTTCCGCAAAATTCTGCCGAACATGGGCGGCCTGGATATCTCACCGATCCTGGCGTTCATGGTCCTCAAGCTGCTGGACATGCTGGTCATCAGCAACCTGGCGGCCATGAGCATGATGCCGGACGTGCTGCGTTTGCTGATCTGACCGTAGCGCCTGCATAACCGCATTCGCGAGCAAGCTCACTCCTACAAGAGATTGCATTCCAAATTGTAGGAGTGGGCTTGCCCGCGATTGCGGTGCATCAGCCAATGAGGCATTTGGGGGTTGTCCCGAACATAGAATCCCCCACAGGTGAATGTATTCTCATGTAGGAGCAACAGAGATGGCGATCCACCCTGCTCGCGAAAGCGTTGGTACATGGACTGAACGATCATTTGCCCTACCCCTCCCCGGTCTTTAGACTTACGCCTCATTTAAGTGAGAGCAGGGTCGATGTCCACGGTCTTCCCCCAAGATTCTGTCGGTCTAGTCACACCGCAAACGGCACATTTCAGCGAACCCCTGGCACTGGCCTGCGGTCGTTCGTTGCCTGCCTACGACCTGATTTACGAAACCTATGGCCAGCTCAACGCCGCGCGCAGCAATGCCGTGCTGATCTGCCATGCCCTGTCCGGCCACCATCACGCTGCGGGCTATCACAGCGTCGACGAGCGCAAGCCCGGCTGGTGGGATAGCTGTATCGGCCCTGGCAAGCCCATCGACACCAACAAGTTCTTCGTGGTCAGCCTGAACAACCTGGGCGGCTGTAACGGCTCCACAGGCCCCAGCAGCATCGACCCGGATACCGGCAAGCCCTTCGGCGCGCACTTTCCGGTGTTGACCGTGGAAGACTGGGTCCACAGCCAGGCGCGTCTGGCCGACCTGCTCGGCGTCAGCCAATGGGCCGCCGTGGTGGGTGGCAGCCTGGGTGGCATGCAGGCGTTGCAGTGGACCATGACCTACCCGGACCGCGTACGTCATTGCCTGGCCATCGCTTCGGCGCCCAAGCTGTCAGCGCAGAACATCGCTTTCAACGAAGTGGCGCGTCAGGCGATCCTGTCTGACCCCGAGTTCCATGGCGGTGATTTCCAGGAGCACAACGTGATCCCCAAGCGCGGCCTGATGCTGGCGCGCATGGTCGGGCATATCACGTACCTGTCGGATGACTCCATGGGCGAGAAATTCGGCCGTGGCCTCAAGAGTGAGAAACTCAACTACGACTTCCACAGCGTGGAGTTCCAGGTGGAAAGCTACCTGCGCTATCAAGGCGAAGAGTTTTCCGGGCGTTTCGACGCCAATACCTACCTGTTGATGACCAAGGCGCTGGACTACTTCGACCCGGCCGCCAACTTCAACGACAACCTGGCGGCGACCTTCGCCAACGCCACCGCCGATTTCTGCGTGATGTCGTTCACCACCGACTGGCGCTTCTCGCCAGCCCGCTCCCGTGAGCTGGTGGATGCACTGATGGCCGCGAAAAAGAACGTCTGCTACCTGGAGATCGATGCACCACAGGGTCACGATGCGTTCCTGATCCCCATCCCGCGCTATTTGCAGGCCTTTACCAGCTACATGAACCGAATTGCACTCTGAGGACACCATGAGAGCCGACCTGGAAATCATCCAAGACTGGATACCGGCAGGCAGCCGGGTGCTCGACCTCGGTTGCGGCGACGGCGAACTGCTGGCCTGGCTGCGAGACAACAAGCAAGTCACCGGCTACGGCCTGGAAAACGACGCCGATAACATCGCGCGCTGCGTCGCCAATGGCGTCAACGTCATCGAGCAGGACCTGGACAAGGGCCTGGGCAACTTCGCCAGCAACAGCTTCGACGTGGTGGTCATGACCCAGGCGCTGCAGGCGGTGCATTACCCGGACAAGATCCTCGACGAAATGCTGCGGGTGGGGCGCGAATGCATCATCACCTTCCCTAATTTCGGCCACTGGCGCTGCCGCTGGTATCTGGCAAGCAAAGGGCGGATGCCGGTTTCCGAGTTTCTGCCGTACACCTGGTACAACACGCCGAACATCCACTTCTGCACCTTCGGCGATTTCGAAGAGCTGTGCCGTGGCCGTGAAGCGCGGGTACTTGATCGGCTGGCCGTCGACCAGCAGCATCGGCATGGCTGGGCCAGCAAGCTATGGCCTAACCTGTTAGGGGAGATCGGGATCTATCGCGTCAGCAGCCCAGGCTTGCAGGACCACCAGATCGCGATCTGACCCCTTACAAAAAGGAGAACGATGATGCGACGCCTTGCTGCCCTGCTGTGCGTGTTATGCCTGAACCTGAGCCTGCCGGTACTGGCCGCCGATTACGCCAAGCCATCGCGTCAGGAGACCTTTGGCGACGTCACGGTTTACTACAACGCCTTCGCCTCCAGCATCCTGCAACCGGACATCGCCCGGGAAGCAGGGCTGATACGCAGCAAAAGCCTGGGCGCGCTGAACATCACCGTACTCAAGGCCGGCAAGCCTGCACCTTCAAACGTCACAGGCACCTACCAGGACCTGACCGGGCGCAGTAAACCGTTGAGCTTCATCCAGGTCAATGACAAGGGTTCGGTCAGCTACATCGCGCAGTTCGCGGTGGAGCAGGCTGACACCTACACCTTCAACATCAGTGTCAAAGCTGGCAGTGACGACGCGAAGTCGTTCAGCTTCGACCAGCAAATCTATCCAGGCGAATGATGAACTTCCCGCAACTTGTTCTTGCCAGCCACAACGCCGGCAAACTCAAAGAACTCCAGGCCATGCTGGGTGGCAGCGTACAGCTGCGCTCCATCGGCGAATTCAGCAGCGTCGAACCGGAAGAGACCGGCTTGTCGTTCGTCGAAAACGCCATCCTGAAAGCCCGCAACGCCGCGCGTATTTCCGGCCTGCCGGCGCTGGCCGATGATTCGGGGCTGGCAGTGGACTTTCTCGGCGGTGCGCCGGGGATCTATTCGGCCCGTTACGCCGACGGCAAGGGCGACGCGGCCAACAACGCCAAACTGCTGGATGCGCTCAAGGACGTGCCTGCCGAACAACGCGGCGCGCAGTTCGTGTGCGTGCTGGCGCTGGTTCGGCATGCCGACGATCCACTGCCGATCTTGTGCGAAGGCTTGTGGCACGGCCGCATCCTGACGGCGGCCAGTGGCGAGCATGGTTTCGGTTACGATCCGCTGTTCTGGGTCCCGGAGCGTGACTGCTCCAGCGCCGAACTCAGCCCCATCGAGAAGAACCAGCTCAGCCATCGCGCCCGCGCCATGGTGATTCTGCGCCAGCGCCTGGGTCTGCAATGACCCACGACTCACCCGCACAACCGCTGTTTCCGGGTGTGGACGGCTTCTCTTCGGCTGCGCCTTCACAACTGCCGCGCAACGCACTGCCGCAGTTGCCGCCGCTGTCGCTTTACATCCATATTCCGTGGTGCGTGCGCAAATGCCCGTATTGCGACTTCAACTCCCACACCGCAAGCCCCGTGCTGCCAGAGCGTGAGTACATCGACGCACTGCTGGCCGATCTGGACCAGGATCTGCCCCACGTCCACGGTCGCGAGCTGAGTTCGATCTTCTTCGGTGGCGGCACCCCGAGCCTGTTCAGCGCCGATGCGCTGGGCCGTTTGCTCAAGGGCGTCGAAGCCCGGATCCGTTTCGCCAGCGACATTGAAATCACCCTGGAAGCCAACCCCGGCACCTTCGAGCAGGCCAAGTTCAGCGCCTATCGCGGGCTGGGCATCAACCGGCTGTCCATCGGTATCCAGAGCTTCCAGCAAGCTAAGCTCGAAGCACTGGGCCGTATCCATAACGGCAACGAAGCCATTCGCGCTGCCGACATGGCGCGCCAGGCCGGGTTCGACAACTTCAACCTGGACCTGATGCATGGCTTGCCGGATCAGTCTCAGGACGACGCGCTGGGGGATCTGCGCCAGGCCATCGCCCTGGCACCCACCCATCTGTCCTGGTATCAGCTGACGCTGGAGCCGAACACGGTGTTCTGGAACCAGCCCCCGAGCCTGCCGGAAGACGACATCCTCTGGGATATTCAGGAGGCGGGGCAAATCCTGCTGGCTGAAAACGGTTATGCGCAATACGAGGTCTCGGCCTACGCCCAGCCCGGCAAACCGGCACGGCATAACCTCAATTACTGGAGTTTTGGCGATTTCATCGGCATCGGCGCGGGCGCTCACGGCAAGCTCAGCCACCCGGACGGCCGCATCGTGCGCACCTGGAAAACCCGGCTGCCGAAGGATTACCTCAACCCGGACAAGGCTTTCAAGGCCGGCGAGAAGCTGCTCAGCCCCGACGAAATGCCCTTCGAGTTCCTGATGAATGCATTGCGCTTAACAAAAGGCGTGGATGCTGCATTATTTTCGCAGCGCACAGGTCTAAGCCTCGATTTGCTCACCAGCGCCCGCCAGCAAGCCGAACAACGTGGCCTGCTGGACGCTGATCCGGCACGTCTGGTGGCGACCGAACGGGGTCAGCTGTTCCTCAACGACCTGCTGCAATATTTTCTGATTTAAGGACCGTGCATGGATCTCGTACTTGACCTGCTTGCCACTGTTTCCCGCTGGAGCCGCAGTAACCTTTCCGAGATCGCCCTGGCGCTGGTGGGTTGCTTGCTGGTGCTGTTTGGCGCGGACTTCAAGGGCTGGGTCGAACAACGCCTCAGCAGCCTGGCAGGCGCCTTGCGCGTCCCGGTCATGGCTTTGTTCTGCACCATCGGCAGCGGCGCAGCATTGATCTACGCCACGCCGTGGGTGGTTCGCGGGCTGAGCCAGTTCAACAACTACAGCCTGGCGCCGGTGTTGTTGGTGGTGCTGGTGTTGATCGGGGTGGTTGCGGATCGCAAGTGATCGTGTGGGAGCGAATTCATTCGCGAGAGGCCAGCACATTCAACATCTGCGGCGACTGACACATCGCATCGCGAATGAATTCGCTCCCACAAGTTGGTGCTAAACACAGAATCTCCCGCAGGGATTCTTTACGGCTTAGCTCAGCTTCTCAAACTTCAAATCCCAAACCCCGTGCCCCAGGCGTTCGCCGCGGCGCTCGAACTTGGTGATCGGGCGTTCGGTCGGGCGTGGCACGCATTTGCCGTCTTCGGCCTGGTTACGGTAGCCAGGCGCGACGTTCATCACTTCGAGCATGTACTCGGCGTACGGTTCCCAGTCGGTGGCCATGTGGAACACGCCGCCAACCTTCAGCTTGCTGCGCACCAGTTGGGCGAACTCCGGCTGCACGATGCGGCGCTTGTGATGACGGCTTTTGTGCCACGGGTCAGGGAAGAACAGCATCAGGCGATCGAGGCTGTTGTCCGCGATGCAGCGGTTGAGGACTTCGATCGCGTCGCAATCGTAGACCCGCACGTTGGTCAGGCCTTGAGTCAGCACGCCATTGAGCAGCGCACCCACACCCGGATAGTGCACTTCGACACCAATGAAGTCGTGCTCGGGAGCGGCAGCGGCCATTTCCAGCAGCGAGTGGCCCATGCCAAAGCCGATTTCCAGGGTGCGCGGCGCAGAGCGGCCGAACACCTGATCGAAATCCACCGGCGCGTCAGTCAGCGGCAGGGCAAACAGCGGGCGACCTTGATCGAGGCCGCGCTGCTGACCCTCGGTCATGCGACCGGCGCGCATCACGAAGCTCTTGATGCGGCGGTGCTGGCGCTCTTCGCCCTCTTCCGGGACGGGCAACTCTGGGTTGGAAACGTGCGAATCAGTCATCAACGGGCTCTTACTTGATCAGACCATCCAGCGGCGAGGAGGCGCTGGCATAGAGTTTTTTCGGCATGCGCCCGGCGAGGTACGCCAGACGACCCGCCACAATGGCGTGTTTCATGGCTTCGGCCATCATCACTGGATCCTGGGCGTGGGCGATGGCCGAGTTCATCAGCACCGCCTCGCAGCCCAGCTCCATGGCGATGGTGGCGTCGGATGCAGTACCGACACCAGCGTCGACCAATACCGGCACCTTGGCTTCTTCCAGGATGATCTGCAGGTTGTAAGGGTTGCAGATCCCAAGGCCAGTGCCGATCAGGCCGGCCAGCGGCATCACTGCGATGCAGCCGATTTCCGCCAGTTGACGGGCGATGATCGGGTCGTCGCTGGTGTAGACCATCACGTCAAAACCGTCCTTGACCAGCACTTCGGCGGCCTTGAGGGTTTCGATCACGTTGGGGAACAGGGTTTTCTGGTCGGCCAATACTTCCAGCTTCACCAGATTGCGCCCGTCGAGCAGTTCGCGGGCCAGACGGCAGGTGCGCACCGCTTCGATGGCGTCGTAGCAACCGGCAGTGTTCGGCAGAATGGTGTAGCGATCCGGCGGCAGGATATCCAGCAGGTTCGGCTCACCAGGGTTCTGGCCCAGGTTGGTGCGGCGCACGGCAACCGTGACGATCTCGGCACCCGAGGCTTCGATGGCCAGGCGGGTTTGTTCCATATCCACGTACTTGCCGGTGCCTACCAACAACCGGGACTGAAAAGTCCGACCGGCCAGGGTGAAAGGCTTGTCGCTGCGAACGTTGCTCATCGGAAATCCTCTTTACGGTTGAGGTTCTTGAAGATGTGTAGCAATGACCTGAGGGGCGATGCGGCTCAGCCGCCGCCAATGGCGTGGACCACTTCGACCTGATCGCCTTCGCGCAGGGCTGTGGTCACATGCTGGCTGCGCGGCACGATATCCAGATTGAGCTCGACCGCGACACGACGGCCGGTCAGGTCCAGACGGCTCAACAACGCCGCGACGGTCTCGCACTCGGGCAGTTCGTAAGGTTCACCGTTCAACTGAATGTGCATGCGATAAGCAGCCATCATTTTAGGGGGCGAGCATTCTAGCCCGATCAGTCACGATGACCAAGGCAAAGCCGCGCCATTCGTCTTTGTGACTGGTCTGCTGCGTTTCTATAGTGGGAGCGAGCTTGCTCGCGAAGGCGTCAGTTCAGACACCAGATATCTGAATGACATACCGGGCTGCCATTCGCGGGCAAGCCTCGCTCCAACAGAAAGCCTTAGAGGGCCGTAGCCCCCAACCGCCAGGCCATCAGCCCAAGAATGCCCCAGCCGATCAAAAAGGCCAGCCCGCCGAACGGGGTGATAATGCCCAGCTTGCTGACGCCCGTCAGGGTCAACAGGTACAGGCTGCCAGAGAACAGCACGATACCGACCGCGAACGAGACACCCGCCCAGGTCACCAGGCGACCGGGGATCTGTGCCGCCAGCAGGGCGACTGCCAGCAAGGCCAGGGCGTGGATCAGCTGGTACAGCACGCCAGTATGGAAAATCGCCAGGTACTCGGCGCTCAGGCGGTCTTTCAGGCCATGGGCGGCGAACGCACCCAGGGCAACGCCGGTAAAGCCGAAGAAAGCGGCCAGCATCAAAAAGCTACGAAGCATCAGGAACTCCAGTCATCAATCGTTCAATCGCGCATGGTCTGTATAATGGCCCGCTCAACCGGTTCGGCCAAGCCATCTCTATGCTGCGTTTTCTCTTCCGTCGTTTTGTAAAAGTCCTGCTGTGGTTCGGAGTCGCCAGCGTCGTGGTGGTTCTGATCTTTCGCTGGGTGCCGCCTCCGGGCACGGCGCTGATGGTCGAGCGCAAGGTTGAATCCTGGACCGATGGCGAGCCCATCGACCTGCAACGCACCTGGCAGCCCTGGGACAAGATCTCCGACGACCTGAAAGTCGCGGTCATCGCAGGCGAAGACCAGAAGTTCGCCGAACACTGGGGTTTCGATGTCGATGCCATCCAGGCAGCGCTAGCCCATAACGAACTGGGCGGTTCGATTCGCGGCGCCAGCACCCTAAGCCAGCAAGTGTCCAAGAACCTGTTTTTATGGTCCGGCCGCAGTTACTTCCGCAAAGGGCTGGAAGCGTGGTTCACCGGCTTGATCGAACTGCTGTGGTCCAAGCAACGGATCCTTGAGGTGTACCTCAACAGCGTCGAGTGGGACGAAGGCGTGTTCGGCGCCCAGGCAGCCGCGCAGCACCACTTTGGCGTCAACGCCAGCCAATTGTCGACGCAGCAGGCGAGTTATCTGGCAGCTGTACTGCCTAACCCCCGCGAGTGGAGCGCCAGCCATCCGAGCAGTTACGTCTCTCGCAGAGCCGGATGGATTCGCCAGCAGATGCGGCAGTTGGGCGGGGATGATTATCTGGTGGGGCTGAATCATAGTCGCAAGTTTTGAAAAACGTCTTTTCGGGCAACGTGGATCATCACCCCGGTCGCTCCCACAGGGTTAGATAACTGTCTACGCCCTGTTGTCACTCATACGTCAGAGACGTACAATTCGGCATATGCTGACGATTATTGAATCCCCGTTGTTTACAAAGCTCTGGCCAGACTACTGGACAGAAGAAGAACGTGGCGCCTTCATGACTTTTTTGGCCAACAACCCCGATGCAGGAGCTGTCGTCCCTGGATCAGATGGTTGCCGCAAGGTCCGATGGAGCATTGATGGTAGAGGCAAAAGTGGCTCGGTACGGGTGATCTACACAGCACAACTGGCATGCGGGGCCCTGGTTGCGTTGGTGATCTATGGCAAAGGCGCCACTGAAAACATTCCCGCGCATATCCTGCGAAAAATCGCAAAGGAGCTCAATCATGCCCCTGACTGAAGAAGAACTTGTTAAGCGTGACGCCAAACGCAATATTGGCGAAGAACTGCTGGCGTCGATCGTGGATGTGAAAGCCGGGCTCCATGGTCAGGTTCATAAAGTTGAAGTGACCGAAGCTGCCGAGGCCCGAAGCAAGACAGGGCTATCCCAGCCAAAGTTTGCCGAGCTTCTAGGGGTTTCAGTGCGCACTCTGCAAGAGTGGGAGCAAGGTCGGCGCTCACCTTCGGGCGCCGCAAGATCGCTGCTGCACATCGCAGCCATTAGGCCAGATGTTTTCCGGGATGTTCTGGCCGGGTAGCTAAGGGCTGGCCAAAATCGCGACACAAAAAAACGCCCCGACCATTGCTGATCGGGGCGTTTTTGTTGGTGCTGATGGCCGGTTAAGCGGCGATCGACAGCTTGAGCTTATTCATTGCGCTCTTTTCCAGCTGACGAATGCGCTCGGCGGAGACGTTGTACTTCTGCGCCAGGTCGTGCAGCGTGGCTTTTTCTTCTGCCAGCCAGCGCTGGTAGAGAATGTCACGGCTGCGGTCGTCCAGAACTTCCAGCGCCTCGTGCAGATTGGCGGTGGAGTTATCGGTCCAGTCGGCGTCCTCCAGCTGACGGGCCGGGTCGTACCGGTGGTCCTCCAGGTAGTTGGCAGGCGACTGGAAGGCGCTGTCGTCGTCGGCTTCTGCTGCCGGGTCGAACGCCATGTCCTGACCGGTCAGGCGGCTTTCCATCTCGCGGACTTCACGGGGCTCCACACCGAGGCTTTCTGCCACGCGGTGGACTTCTTCGTTGTTCAGCCAGGCCAGACGCTTCTTCTGGCTGCGCAGGTTGAAGAACAGCTTGCGCTGGGCCTTGGTGGTCGCGACTTTAACGATGCGCCAGTTGCGCAGGATGAATTCGTGGATTTCAGCCTTGATCCAGTGCACGGCGAACGACACCAGACGCACACCCATTTCCGGGTTAAAGCGTTTTACGGCTTTCATCAGGCCGACGTTACCTTCCTGGATCAGGTCAGCCTGAGCCAGTCCGTAACCGGAATAACTGCGTGCGATATGCACAACAAAACGCAGGTGGGCGAGCACCATCTGCCGAGCCGCCCCAAGATCCTGCTCATAATAGAGACTCTCGGCCAGTTCACGCTCCTGCTCAGGGGTCAGCAACGGGATGCTGTTGACCGTGTGCACATAGGCTTCCAGGTTTGCACCCGGGACTAATGCATAAGCAGGTTGCAAAGAAGTGGTCATACGAAAAAACCTCCGACTCACGTAACTCGTGCAGTTCAGCACTGCGAAATTGACCGGGAACCGCTAGACAAGTTCCCTAAGCTGAAGAAGTCAACAAATGAAGAAAATTTAACCTAACGCGGCGCCAGCTCTCTCAAATGGCGCGCTACCGCAATCCATGCACCGATATACCCTAACAACACGGCCCCAAGCAAGAGCGATAGACCATCGGCCAATGGCACACCAGCCAGGGAGAAGTCGCTGCCATACAGCCCGGCCAGCCCGACGACTGCGTCATTGAGCCAGTCAAGCCCATACGCCAGCACCCCCCAGGAGAGCACGCCAGCGCCCAGCCCATAAAGCGCGCCCATGTAGAGGAAGGGGCGGCGCACATAGGCGTCGGTACCGCCCACCAGCTTGATCACTTCGATTTCAGTGCGGCGGTTCTCGATGTGCAGACGTATCGTGTTACCAATTACCAGCAACAAGGCCGCCACCAGCAGCACGGTCAGACCGAAGACAAAACGGTCGCCCAGCTTGAGGATCGCCGCCAGACGCTCGACCCAGACCAGGTCCAGTTGTGCCTGCTGTACTTTCGGCAGGTCCGCCAGACGGGTGCGCAGCGCCTCGAGTGCCGACTTGTCGACCTCCTTGGGCGTCACCAGCACCACACCCGGCAAAGGGTTGGTCGGCAACTCCTTGAGTGCCTCGCCCAGCCCGGACTGCTGCTGGAACTCGGCCAGGGCCTGATCGCGGCTGATGTACTCGGCATCCGCCACGCCCGGCATGTCCTTGATCTGGTCGCGCAGGCTGTCACCTTCTTCGGCGCTGGCATCCAGTTGCAGGTACAGGGAAATCTGCGCCGCACGCTGCCATGAACCACCCAGCCGCTCGACGTTATTGAGCAACAACGACAGGCCCATGGGCAGGCTCAGGGCAATCGCCATCACCAGGCAGGTGAAGAAACTGCCGATGGGCTGCTTGCCCAGACGACGCAGGCTGTCCAGCAGGCTCGAGCGATGGCTTTCCAGCCAGGCGGCGAACAGGGTGCTGAAATCCGGACCGTCATCGTCATGGTCATTTTTTTTCTTTTTCTTCTGCGGCGTCGGTTCGGCGGCCTTTGGCGCTACGCGATCCGACACTTTAGGGGTGCGTGTCGCACTCATACCCCGGCCTCCCCGTCACCGATCAGACGGCCACGTTGCAGGGTCAGCATGCGGTGGCGCATGCGGGCGATCAGCGCCAGGTCGTGACTGGCAATCAACACGCTGGTGCCCAGGCGATTGATGTCTTCGAACACGCCCATGATTTCCGCGGCCAGACGTGGGTCGAGGTTACCGGTAGGTTCGTCGGCCAGCAGCAAAGCCGGACGATGCACGATGGCGCGGGCAATACCGACGCGCTGTTGCTGGCCTGTGGACAAGTCACCGGGGTACAGATCGGTCTTGTCCGACAGCGCTACACGCTCCAGGGCAGAATCGACGCGCTTGGTGATCTCAGCCTTGGACAGCCCGAGAATCTGCAACGGCAGCGCGATGTTGTTGAACACCGTGCGGTCGAACAGCAACTGGTGATTCTGGAACACCACGCCAATCTGGCGCCGCAGGAACGGGATCTGCGCCGTGCTGATCTGCCCCAGGTCCTGCCCGGCCAGCAGCAATTTGCCGGTGGTGGGGCGCTCCATGGCGAGCAGCAGGCGCAACAGGGTACTTTTACCGGCACCGGAGTGGCCGGTCACAAACAAGAACTCACCGCGACGCACTCGAAAGCTCAGCTCATGCAAGCCGACGTGTCCGTTCGGATAGCGTTTACCGACCTGTTCGAATCGAATCATGTGCGCTCCCGCTCCGCAAACAGAGCCTGGACAAAGGGTTCGGCTTCAAAGGTACGCAGATCGTCGATGCCTTCACCCACGCCGATATAACGAATCGGCAGGCCGAATTGCTTGGCCAGGGCGAAGATCACGCCGCCCTTGGCGGTACCGTCGAGTTTGGTCAGCGCCAGGCCGGTCAATGCGACGGTCTGGTTGAACTGCTTGGCCTGATTGATCGCGTTCTGCCCGGTGCCAGCGTCCAGCACCAACAACACTTCGTGGGGCGCCTCGGCATCGAGCTTGCCCATCACGCGGCGGACTTTTTTCAGCTCTTCCATCAGGTTGTCTTTGGTGTGCAGACGACCGGCAGTGTCGGCGATCAACACGTCGATGCCCCGGGCCTTGGCCGCCTGGACAGCATCGAAGATCACCGAAGCCGAATCGGCGCCCGTGTGCTGGGCAATCACCGGAATATGGTTACGTTCGCCCCAGACCTGCAACTGCTCCACGGCAGCCGCACGGAAGGTATCGCCCGCCGCCAGCATGACTTTCTTGCCTTCGAGCTGCAGCTTCTTGGCCAGCTTGCCGATGGTGGTGGTTTTGCCTGCGCCATTCACGCCGACCACCAGAATCACGAACGGCTTGTGCTCGGCCTTGATGACCAGCGGCTGCTCGACCGGCTTGAGCATCGCGGCCAGCTCATCCTGCAACGACTTGTACAGCGCGTCGCTGTCGGTCAGTTGTTTACGCGCAACTTTCTGGGTCAGGCTCTGGATGATCACCGCAGTGGCTTCAACGCCGACGTCGGCGGTCAGCAGGCGGGTTTCGATTTCTTCCAGCAGGTCATCATCGATGGCCTTCTTGCCCAGGAACAGGCTGGCCATGCCTTCGCCGATACTGGCGCTGGTCTTCGACAAACCTTGCTTGAGACGTGCAAAGAAACCGGCCTTGGTGGTTTCGGCAGGCGGGCTGGCTGGCGCAGGGGCCTGGACCACGGGCGCAGCAACCACAGCAACTGGCGCAGCCACAGGCGTAACGACAGAAGTCACGGCAGAAGTCACGGCAGGCACAACGGCTTCGACGACTGGCTCAGGCACCTGAACCGGCGCTTGAGCGACGACAGGCTCACTGATGACGGGCGCAACGACCGCAGGCTCAATGACATCAACCTGTGGAGCAACGGCATTCAACGGCGGGATCGCAGGGGTAACGTGCGGCTCCAGCTCATCGATCAACGCCACAGGCTCTTCAGCCACTGGCAAGGTCAGCCAGGGTTGCGGCGCGGCGGGCGCGGGCTCAGGCGTGACTTGCACCACCTCAGCGGACTGCGCAGCGATAACCGGGGCGATAACCGGCTCGGCAGCAGGCGGCGTCGGTTCAACGACCGGCGCGGGCGCAGGGGCTGTGGATAAGTCTTGAGGCTGCTCGGCAACGGTTTCCTGCGGCTTTTTGCGCAGCCATCCGAACAGGCCTTTCTTCTCGCCAGCCGGGGCTGGGGTCTTCTTGTCGTCGTTGGAACCAAACATGGAGGACGGCTATCTCAAGGTAGCGACGCGCCAAAGCGGCGCCTCTGAAAATTCTGACAATGCAAAACAGACTGCTTTTCGACCGGCTTGTTCAGCGACGGCCGAAGCAATTGTACAGCCTGTGTGGATGCGAGTTTTGTCCGCCAGAGCTTCGTAAGTGAAACCACTCGGCCAGACGGGACCAACGTTACAAATGTATCAACCGTGGCCCTGAATCGAACTGCCCCGTATCCTAACACCCCCGCGCCCGCAGACGCTAAGTTCAAGCGGGCCGTCTCACAGGTCCAAATACCGAATGAATGCATTAGCCCGCCGTGCCGCAGGCCTGCTGCTCAGCACCATTTGCCTGCCCCTGACGGCATTGGCCGCTGATCCGCAACCCACCCATGAATTCACCCTGGACAATGGCCTGAAGGTCATCGTTCGCGAAGATCACCGCGCACCCGTGGTGGTTTCGCAGATCTGGTACAAGGTCGGCTCCAGCTATGAGACGCCCGGCCAGACCGGTTTGTCCCACGCGCTGGAGCACATGATGTTCAAGGGCAGCGACAAGGCCGGCCCCGGTCAGGCGTCGTTGATCCTGCGTGACCTGGGCGCCGAGGAAAATGCCTTCACCAGCGACGACTACACCGCGTACTACCAGGTCCTGGCCCGCGACCGCCTGCCGGTTGCCCTCGAGCTGGAAGCCGACCGCATGGCCAGCCTCAAGCTGCCCGCCGACGAATTCAGCCGCGAGATCGAGGTGATCAAGGAAGAGCGGCGCATGCGCACCGACGACAAGCCCACCGCCAAGGCGTTCGAACGCTTCAAGGCCATGGCCTACCCTGCCAGCGGCTACCACACGCCCACCATCGGCTGGATGGCGGACCTGGACCGCATGAAGATCGAGGAACTGCGCCACTGGTATCAAGCCTGGTACGTGCCCAACAATGCCACGCTGGTAGTGGTCGGCGACGTGAAGCCTGATGAAGTCAAAGCCCTGGCCGAGCGCTTCTTTGGCCCGATCCCGCGCCGTGACGTGCCGCCATCGAAAAAACCGCTGGAGCTGGCTGAACCCGGCGAACGGCAGATCACCCTGCATGTGCAGACGCAAATGCCGAGCCTGATCTACGGCTTCAACGTGCCAAGCCTGGCAACAACGGACGATCCGCGCATGGTCAATGCCCTGCGCCTGATTTCGGCCCTGCTGGATGGCGGCTACAGTGCCCGCATCTCGGCGCGCCTTGAGCGCGGCGAAGAGCTGGTGTCCGGCGCAGGCTCGAGCTACGACGCCTTCACCCGGGGCGACAGCCTGTTCACTATCAGCGCGACGCCCAACGTGCAGAAGAAGAAAACCCTGGCCGATGTAGAAGCCGGTATCTGGCGTTTGCTGGACGAGCTGAAAACCAAACCACCGACCACCGAAGAGCTGGAACGGGTGCGGGCACAAGTGATCGCCGGTCTGGTTTTCGAGCGTGACTCCATCACCAGCCAGGCGAGCACCATCGGCCAACTGGAAACCGTGGGCCTGTCATGGAAACTCATCGACGACGATCTGGCGGCGCTGCAAAGCGTGACCCCGGCAGAGATTCAAAAAGCGGCACGCACGTACTTCACCCGAGAGCGCCTCAGCGTTGCGCACATCCTGCCTGAGGAGAAAACCCATGAGTGATCGCCACGGCCCACGTAACAAATGGCTTGGAATGAGCGCCGTCGTACTGCTCGCCAGCCTCGCCACCCTAGGCGTTCACGCAGAAAGCGCAACGCCTGACAGCACCGACGCCAAACCGGCCAACACCCTGCAAACCCTGAAAGAGCTCGACGGCAAGGCTCCGGCCCGGCGTCACCTCAACATCCAGACCTGGAAAACCGCCGAAGGCGCCAAGGTGATGTTCGTCGAGGCCAGGGAGCTACCGATGTTCGACATGCGCCTGACCTTTGCCGCTGGCAGCAGCCAGGATCAGGCCACACCGGGCATCGCCATCCTGACCAACGCCATGCTCAACGAAGGCGTGAAGGGCAAGGACGTAGGCGCCATCGCCCGTGGCTTCGAGGGCCTGGGTGCAGACTTCGGCAACGGTGCTTATCGCGACATGGCCGTTGCCTCGCTGCGCAGCCTCAGCGCACCGGACAAGCGCGAACCGGCGCTCAAGCTGTTCGCTGAAGTGGTGGGCAAACCGACGTTCCCGGCAGACTCCCTGGTGCGGATCAAGAACCAGTTGCTCGCCGGTTTCGAATACCAGAAGCAAAGCCCCGGCGCGCTGGCCAGTAACGAGCTGTCCAGGCGCCTGTATGGCGACCATCCTTATGGTCACCCAAGCGAAGGCACGGCCAAAAGCATTCCGCCGATCACCCTCAAGCAGCTCCAGGCGTTCCATGCCCGGGCCTACGCTGCGGGTAACGCTGTCATCGCGCTGGTGGGCGACCTGTCCCGTGCCGACGCCGAAGCCATTGCCGCGCAAGTTTCAGCCGCGCTGCCCAAAGGCCCGTCGCTGCCGAAGACGGTCGAGCCGACGGAACCAAAACCCGGCGAGACCCACATCGAATTTGCCTCCAAACAGACCCATCTGCTGCTCGCGCAACTGGGCATCGAGCGTGACGATCCCGACTACGCCGCGTTGATGCTGGGCAACTCGATCCTCGGCGGCGGTGGTTTCGGCAGTCGCTTGATGACCGAGGTCCGGGAAAAACGCGGCCTGACCTACGGCATCTACTCGGGCTTTACCGCCATGCAGGCCCGTGGTCCGTTCATGATCAACCTGCAGACCCGCGCCGAGCTCAGCGAAAACACCTTGAAGCTGGTGCAGGACATCCTGCGCGACTACCTCGCCAACGGCCCGACCCAGAAAGAACTCGACGATGCCAAGCGTGAGCTGTCCGGCAGCTTCCCGCTGTCCACGGCCAGCAACTCGAGCATCGTCGCGCAATTGGGTGCCATCGGCTTCTATGACCTGCCGCTGACCTTCCTCGAAGACTTCATGCAGCAAGCCCAGAGCGTGACGGTCGAGCAGATCAAGACCGCCATGAGCAAACACCTGAACGCGGATAAACTGGTGATCGTGGCGGTAGGCCCTACCGTCGCGCAGAAACCTTTGCCACCGCCCACCGATAGACCAGCAGACCGTCCATTGGGCGTTCCGGAGCATTAATGGCCAATCCAAAGCCCAAAGGCCATAACGGCCTGGGTCAACTACGTATCATCGGCGGCCAATGGCGCAGCCGTCGTTTCACCTTCCCTGACGTACCGGGCCTGCGCCCGACGCCGGACCGGGTTCGGGAAACGCTGTTCAACTGGCTGGCACCCTACATCGAAGGCGCCCGCGTGCTTGACCTGTTCACCGGTAGCGGCGCGATGTACCTCGAGGCCCTGTCTCGCGGCGCCAGCATGGGCCTGGCGCTGGACACCAGTGGCGCCGCCATTGCCAGCGTGCGGCAGAACCTGAACTCACTGGAATGCGCGGTCGGCCAGGTGTCGCAGACCGATTCGTTGCGCTACCTGGAAAGCCAGATTCCGGCGCAGTTCGATATCGCGTTCCTTGATCCACCGTTCCACCAGAACCTGCTGCCTGCGGCCTGCGCCCTGCTGGAAGCCCGCGGCTGGCTGGCCGACAACGCCTGGATCTACACCGAAAGCGAAACCCCGCCCTCGGCTTCGGGCCTGCCGGGCAACTGGCGCCTGCACCGGGAAAAGAAAGCCGGCCAGGTCTACTACGGACTGTGGCAGCGGGGTTGATGGCATAAATTGTTGGAGCGAGGCTTGCCCGCGATTGCGGTGTATCAATCACCTGCGATAAATCAGGACTGACGCCTTCGCGGGCAAGCCTCGCTCCAACGAAAATGCACACCACTTACGCACGTATGACACCGTACTGCCATGCTGTACTTACATCTCACCCATGAGCGCGACCGTGCCTATCTCCCCGTCCGTCAACCGCTTCATACCCGCCACAGGCCTGGGAAACCCTCACTTGCAAACCTTGTGGGGCCCGTTGTGGCGTAAAACCGTGCATGTGGCGCGCAACCGCGAGCGGATCTGGCTGGATGACGGCGACTTTCTGGACCTGGACTGGCACGGCGAACATCAGGCGGATACGCCACTGGTGTTGGTGCTGCACGGCCTGACCGGTTCATCCAACTCGCCCTATGTGGCAGGGTTGCAACGGGCGATGGCGCAGCAGGGCTGGGGCAGTGTGGCGTTGAACTGGCGCGGTTGTTCAGGGGAGCCGAACCTGCTTTCGCGCAGCTATCACTCGGGAGCCAGCGAAGACCTCGCCTCGGTAATCGCGCACTTGCGGGCCAAGCGTCCGTTGGCGCCGCTGTATGCCGTGGGTTATTCGCTGGGCGGCAATGTGCTGCTCAAACACCTGGGCGAGTCCGGCAGCCAGTGCGAGCTGCAGGGCGCCGTCGCGGTGTCGGTGCCGTTTCGTCTGGATGAGTGCGCCGACCGCATCGGCATGGGCTTTTCCAAGGTGTACCAGCGGCACTTCATGCGCGAAATGCTCAACTACATCAAGGACAAGCAGCGTCGCTTCCAGCACGAAGGCCTCAGCGAAGGACTGGCCGAACTGGCCGCCCTTGGTTCACTGGAGAACCTGCGCACTTTCTGGGATTTCGATGGCCGGGTGACGGCACCGCTCAATGGCTTCGCCGACGCCAAGGACTATTACCGCCGGGCGTCCAGCCGCTATTTCCTCGGTGAGATACGCACCCCGACGCTGATCATCCAGGCTGCGGATGACCCCTTCGTGTTCACCCACAGCCTGCCGGATCAGGAAGAGCTGTCTTCCAGCACCGAGTTTGAATTGCAGGCCAGGGGCGGACACGTCGGTTTCGTCGATGGATCGCTGAAACGGCCTACCTATTACCTGGAGCGGCGTATCCCGTCATGGTTGGTCAATGCCCAAAGCGCTACGCCCCGGTAGCGATTTCGTGCTTCGGATCAGTGATCCACTCGCTCCACGACCCGGCATACAGCCCACCCAACGGATACCCGGCCAGGCTCAGCGCGAACAGGTTATGGCACGCCGTCACGCCTGAGCCGCAGTACGACACCAGATCACTGGCTGAGCGATCACCGAGCTTGGCGGCGAAGCGCTGCTTGAGCACGTCTGCTGGCAAGAATCGACCGTCTGCACCCAGGTTTTCGTTGAATGCCGCGCACTGCGCACCCGGAATGTGGCCCGCCACCGGGTCGATAGGTTCGACTTCGCCGCGAAAACGCGCTTCGGCCCGGGCATCGATCAAGGTCAGTTGCGGCTGGCCCAAACGCGCCTGCAATTGCGCCGCATCAAGCACCAGCGCCATGTCAGGTTCGCCTTTGAAATAGCCCTTTTTGTTTTCCGGCGAATCGAGGCTCAACGGCAAAGCCGCCGCATGCCAGGCTTTCAGGCCGCCATCGAGCAAAAACACGCCATCACGCTTGCCCAGCCACGCCAGCAACCACCAGGCGCGGGCCGCATAGATGCCGGGGCCGTCGTCGTACAGCACGATATCGCTGTCGTTGTTGATGCCCCAGGCCTGCAGGCGCTGGACCAGCTTTTGCGGGTCTGGCAGCGGGTGGCGCCCTGTGACGCCTTTTTTCACCGGACCGCTCAGGTCACGCTCCAGATCAGCAAAGTACGAACCGGCGATGTGGCCTTCGGAGTAGCTGCGCTGCCCGTAATCCGGGTCTTCAAGGGCGAAACGACAATCGAGAATCACCAACCCTGATTGTTCCTGGCGCTTGGCCAATTGTTGTGGGCTGATCAGTTGCGCGAGGGACATGACAGGCTCCAGATAAAAAGAATCAGAAATAGATCAATTTTTAGTTAGACAGTATCAATCAGCTTGCGCCAATGCTTTGTCCAGGGGCACATAAAACTCTTCACACAGCGCCTGGACCTCGTCGCGGGCCTGGGGAGTAACGTAACCCACTTCCAGCATCAGCACCTGATAGGCACCGCGACGGATGGCATCCTGACTGAGCTGCGTAGCATCTTCACGCATGGTGCACAGGAAACGCACCCAGGATGTGAGGATAATCCAGGTATTGAGTGTCAGGGACTCGATCTGCACCTTGTCCATCTGCAGGATGCCCGCCTCCACAAAACCGCCAAAAATCGCCATGGCCTGAATGAGGCAGTGCTGGGAGAAACGTCGATAACGGGTAGCAAGTTCGGAGTCGGCTGCGAGCAAGTGCTCCAGGTCGCGATGCAGGAAGCGGTAGCGCCACATGCCATCGAGAATTTCCATCAGGTAGAAACGCTTGTCGTCGATACAGGGCAAACGCCCCTGGGGCGGACGCAGAAAGCCATCCACCAGAGCTTCGTATTCGGTGAACAACTCGGCGATGATCGCCTGCTTGTTGGGGAAGTGGTAGTACAGGTTGCCCGGCGAAATTTCCATATGCGCCGCGATGTGGTTGGTACTGACGCTGCGCTCACCCTGCGAATTGAACAGCTCCAGGCTGTTTTGCACGATACGCTCACGGGTCTTGATACGAGGTGCCATGGTCAGCCGGGTCGCTCGAACGCTATTGGAATGTCCGAGATCTTAACGCAAGAAATCAATAACTGTGGGAGTGAGCTTGCCCGCGATAATGCAATCGCGGGCAAGCCCACTCCCACAAGGGATTACGCCGCGACTCAACTCTGCGGCTGTACCTGGAACGGCGTTTCCTTGTCGCTGCGTTCTTTTTTGGCCCAGGCGGCAACGCCGATCTTGATCGCATAGAACAGAATGCTGAACACCACGAACAGGAACAGCGCCGTCAACGCGGCATTGGTGTACGCGTTGAACACGACGTGCTGCATCTGCTCGAGGCTTTTAGCCGGTGCCAGCACCTGACCGGCATCCAGCGCCGTGCTGTATTTCTTCGCCAGGGACAGGAAGCCGACCGCCGGGTTGGCGTCGAACAGCTTGATCAGGCTGGCGTAGGTGGTGCAGATCAGCAGCCAGATTGCAGGCAGCAACGTGACCGCGATGTAGCGCTGGCGCTTCATCTTGATCAGCACAACCGTGGCGAGCATCAGCGCGATACCGGCCAGCATCTGGTTGGAGATACCGAACAGCGGCCACAAGGTGTTGATGCCACCCAGCGGATCGATCACGCCCTGATACAGCAAGTAACCCCAAAGCGCGACGCAACCGGCTGTGGCAATGATGTTCGCAGCCCATGAGTCCGTGCGCTTGAGCGCTGGCACGAAAGTGCCGAGCAAATCCTGCAGCATGAACCGACCGGCACGGGTGCCTGCATCCACGGCCGTCAGGATGAACAGCGCCTCAAACAGGATCGCGAAGTGATACCAGAACGCCATGGTATCTTTGCCTGGCAGCACCTGATGCAGGATCTGCGCGATACCCACTGCCAAAGTCGGCGCACCACCGGCACGGGCCAGCACGGTGGTCTCGCCGATGTCATGGGCCACTGCTGACAGCGCGTCAGGCGTGATGGCAAAGCCCCAGCTGCTGATGGTCTGTGCGGCGGTCACCACATCACCACCGACGATGGCGGCAGGGCTGTTCATGGCGAAGTACACGCCTGGGTCAATCACCGAGGCCGCCACCAGCGCCATCACCGCCACAAAGGACTCCATCAGCATCGCGCCGTAGCCGATGTAGCGAGAGTTGGCTTCGTTATCCAGCAGCTTGGGGGTGGTGCCTGAGGCAATCAGTGCATGGAAACCGGATACCGCACCACAGGCGATGGTGATGAACAGGAACGGGAACAGAGCGCCCTTCCACACCGGGCCAGTGCCGTCGGTGAACTGGGTCAGCGCAGGCATTTTCAGCTCAGGCGCGATGATCAGAATGCCAATCGCCAGGGCGATGATGGTGCCGACCTTGAGGAAGGTAGACAGGTAATCCCGTGGTGCCAGCAGCAGCCACACCGGCAGCATCGCCGAGCAGAAGCCGTAGCCCACCAGCATCCAGGTGATCTGGATACCGCTGAAGGTAAAGGCTTTGGCCCATTCCGGGTTGGCCGCCACCTGACCACCCACAAAGATGGAAGCCAGCAGCAGGGCAACGCCAATCAGAGAGATTTCACCGATCCGGCCCGGGCGGATGTAGCGCATGTAGACGCCCATGAACATGGCAATCGGGATCGTCGCCATCACGGTGAACATGCCCCATGGGCTGTCGGCCAGGGCCTTGACCACGATCAGCGCCAGCACCGCGAGGATGATGATCATGATCAAAAAGCAACCGAACAGGGCGATAGCACCCGGCACGTTGCCCATCTCTTCACGCACCATTTCGCCCAGGGAACGCCCGTTGCGGCGGGTGGACAGGAACAGGATCATGAAGTCCTGCACGGCACCGGCCAGCACCACACCGGCAATCAGCCAGAGCGTGCCGGGCAGGTAACCCATCTGCGCCGCAAGCACGGGACCAACCAGAGGCCCTGCGCCAGCAATGGCTGCAAAGTGGTGACCGAAGAGGATGTGTTTGTTGGTGGGGACGTAGTCCAGGCCGTCATTATTAAGTACGGCAGGCGTCGCGCGCGAAGGGTCCAGCTTCATCACTTTTTCTGCGATGAACAGGCTGTAATAACGGTAAGCCACGAGGTAGATAGCGACGGCAGCGACAACGATCCAGAGCGCGTTGACCGCTTCACCACGACGAAGCGCCACAACACCCAGTGCAATTGCCCCAAGAACGGCAACAGCAAACCAGGCGATATGCTTGGCCAATCGGTTCATTGATTTCTCCTGCCGCCAAGCCGTGACCTGGGGCCTAATTGTTATATTTATGCCCCGAGAATAGGGCCCGCCTAATATCCGCGCCTGACGCCCAGACCTAAATACGCAGTACTACTAAGTCGCTCTACGTAGAACTACGTAGCCGGGCGTACCGGATACATCTCTTCAGGTCCGGCTGGAGTACCCTGTGGGAGCCTGCTCGCGAAGACGCCAGGTCAGGCAAATCATCTGAGGCCGATACACCGCATTCGCGAGCAAGCTCGCTCCCACAGGTTTCATGCGTCACCTGGCATTCTGGAAAACCGCAGCCATGCAACTCAAATACAAGATCGTCGCCTTAAGCATTCTGCCGCTGATATTGTCTGTCGCCGTGATCTGCATGCTGGTCATCTTCCAGAACCAGCAACTGGGTGACCAACAGGCCCGGTTGATCGAGGACAGCATCCTTGCCAGCAAGCGCGCGGAGCTCAAGAACTACGTCGCCATGGCGGTCAGTACCATCGAGCCTTTATATAAAAGCGGGCACGATGACGAGCACACCAAACAGCAAGTGCTGCAGGAACTGGCGCGGCTGAACTTCGGCATCAACGGCTACTTCTTCGTGTACGACCACAACGGTCGCAGCCTCATGCACCCGCGCCAGGCCGATCTGGTGGGTGAAGACCTGTGGAACATGACCGACCCCCACGGTCTGCTGGTCATTCAGGCGCTGGTCAAGAGCGCCGAAACCGGCGACGGCTTTCAGCGTTATGCCTGGCAAAAACCGTCCAGCGGACAAGTGACCGACAAACTGGCGTACGTCGTAATGCTCGACCGCTGGGGCTGGATGCTCGGCACGGGGATCTATCTGGAAGACGTGGACCGCGCTACCAGACAGGCGCGTGAGGAAGTGGCGACCGGCATTCACACCACCATGCTGGCCATCGCGGCCGTGGCGCTGATTGCGGTGTTGCTGGTATTCGCCAGCGGCCTGATGCTCAACGTCAGCGAGCATCGCCTGGCCGACCGCAAGTTGCAGCGCCTGACCCAACGCATCGTCAGCCTGCAGGAAGAAGAGCGCTCACGTATCTCGCGGGAGCTGCATGACGGGATCAGCCAGTCGCTGGTTTCGATCAAGTTCCAGTTCGAACTGGCCAGCCTGGAACTGGAGGCTGGCAAGGCCCAAGGCCTGGAAAGCCTGCACAAAGGCACCCAGCGTCTGGCCGAAGCCATTGGCGAAGTGCGCAGCATTTCCCACGGGCTGCGATCCTCGCTGCTCGACACTCTGGGGTTGCCTGCGGCCATCGGCCAACTGGTGACAGAGTTCGAGCAACGCAGCGGCCTGACCGTGCACTACGAGAACAACCTGGGCAACATCCAGCTTGTAGATGGCGCGGCGGTTGCGCTGTTCCGGATCGTGCAGGAAGCGCTGACCAACATCGAACGACATGCCGAGGCCAGGCAAGTGTTCATCAGCCTGGAAGAGGCCGAACACCAGGTGCGCCTGCACGTCAGCGATGACGGCATAGGCTTTAACGTGCAACAGGTCGAACGCCTGCACGCCGGTATCGGCCTGCGCAATATCCGCGAACGGGTCGAGCACTTCGGCGGCCAGCTCTGGCTGTCTTCAGCCCCAGATGGCAGCGAGCTTGAAGTCATGCTGCCTGCCTTTCAACGCCAGCCCGGCTGACCACCCGATGCCCCAGACAAGAGTGAACACATGAGCAGCACCTCGAACCGTATCCGCATTGCCCTCGTCGACGACCATGCCCTGGTACGTGACGGCGTGCGCGCCCTGCTGTCGGTCATGCCGCATTTCGAAGTGGTGGGCGAGGCGGAAAGTGGCGCTGATGCCCTCCTGTTGGTGGCAGGCGACCTGCCTGACCTGCTGGTGGTGGATATCGGCCTCAAAGACATGAACGGGCTGGAATTGACCCGCATCCTGCTCGGCCAGTACCCCACGCTCAAAGTTCTGATCCTGAGCATGTATGACGATTACGAATACGTCGGGACTTCCATCCGCGCGGGCGCCAGCGGTTACGTGCTCAAGGACGCGCCCTCCCGGGAAATCATTACCGCCATTGAGGCCATTGCCGCAGGCGGCACCTTCTACAGCCCGCAAATCGCGCAAAAACTTGCCAATGACAAGCCTGCCGACGACAACGAGCTGACGCCCCGGGAAAGCCAGGTCCTGACCATGATGGTCGAAGGCCTGAACAACAAGGAAATGGCGCGCCAGCTGGATATCAGCGTTCGCACCGTCGAGACCCACCGCCTGAGCATTCGCCGCAAACTCAAGATCGACAAGCCAGCGGCACTGGTGAAATACGCCATGGAACATGGGTTGATTTCACGCTGAGGCATTGCAGTATCTTTGGCGCATTGATTTTATAGAGCTATAACTCTACACGCAGTTAATTCGTCGCCAAGGTATCGCGCTCATGCCCGCCGAAATCGCAGTTTTTCCAGACGTTCACGACAAAATCCCCCAGCCGCCCAACGAACTGGAACGTCTCCTCGCGCTGCAACGCAAGGCTTTTTCGGCCAACCCGATGCCGACTGCAGGGCAGCGCCTGCAATGGCTCGATACGTTGCGCACGCTGCTCAGCGATGAAAAACAGGCGCTGATCAAGGCCATCAGCGCCGACTTCAGCAACCGCAGCGCCGACGAAACGCTGCTGGCAGAACTGATGCCAGGCCTGGCAGCCATCAAAGACGCCAGCAAACACCTGAAAAAATGGATGAAGCCTTCGCGGCGCAAGGTGGGCCTGGCATTTCAGCCTGCGTCGGCACGCGTGGTGTATCAGCCTCTGGGCGTGGTCGGCGTGATCGCGCCCTGGAATTACCCGCTGCTCCTGACCATCGGCCCGCTGGTAGGCGCACTGGCCGCGGGCAACCGGGTGATGCTCAAGCTCAGCGAAGCCACGCCTGCGACCGGCGAACTGCTCAAGCGCCTGTTCGCCCAGGCATTCCCGGAAGACTTGATTGCCGTGGTGCTGGGCGACGCAGAAGTCGGCATGGCGTTCTCCAGACTGCGCTTCGATCACCTGTTGTTCACCGGTTCCACCAGTATTGGCCGGCATGTCATGCGCGCCGCCGCTGAAAACCTCACCCCGGTCACCCTGGAGCTGGGCGGCAAATCCCCCGCCATCGTGTCCCAGGACGTGCCGCTCAAGGACGCCGCCGAACGCATCGCCTTTGGCAAAACCATGAACGCGGGGCAGACCTGTGTGGCCCCGGATTACGTGCTGGTGCCGGAAGATCGTATCGACGGCTTCGTCGAAGCCTATAAACAGGCGGTCTTGGGGTTTTACCCGACACTGGCGGACAACCCGGACTACACCGCGATCATCAATGACCGGCAGCAGGCCCGACTCAATGATTACCTGGAAGACGCCAGCAGTAAGGGCGCCCGCGTCATTTCGCTATTCGCCCAGGGTCAGGGGCGACGAATGCCGTTCAGCCTGTTGTTGAACGTCAGCGATGACATGCAGGTGATGCAGGACGAAATCTTCGGTCCCTTGCTGCCCGTCGTGCCCTACACACGCATCGAGCAGGCATTCGACTACATCAACCAGCGCCCTCGCCCACTGGCGCTGTATTACTTCGGTTACGACAAGGCCGAGCAACAGCGCGTGCTGGAACAGACCCATTCAGGCGGTGTTTGTGTAAACGACACCCTGCTGCACGTGGCCCAGGACGACCTGCCCTTCGGCGGCATCGGGCCTTCCGGTATGGGCCAGTACCACGGGCACGAAGGGTTTCTGACGTTCAGCAAGGCCAAGGGGGTGTTCGTGAAACAACGCTTCAACGGGGCACGCGTGATCTACCCGCCGTACGGCAAGGCGATCCAGCGCTTGATCTATAAGCTGTTCATTCGCTGAGAAACCTGTGCAGCCCGTGTGGGAGCCGAGATTGCTCATGCATTTGGCAACCCGGGATTGCTGCGATACCATCCGAGTCCCCAACGGACTCCGACCAGGACGACGCGATGAACCGAGTGTTGTACCCAGGCACCTTCGACCCTATCACCAAGGGCCATGGCGATCTGGTCGAACGCGCCTCGCGCCTGTTCGACCAAGTAGTCATTGCCGTGGCTGCCAGCCCGAAGAAAAACCCGCTTTTCCCCCTGGAACAGCGCGTGGAGCTGGCCCGTGAGGTCACCAAACACTTGCCCAACGTCGAAGTGGTGGGGTTTTCCACGTTGCTGGCACACTTCGCCAAAGAGCAGAACGCCAACGTCTTTTTAAGGGGCTTGCGCGCTGTTTCCGACTTCGAATACGAGTTCCAGCTGGCCAACATGAACCGCCAACTGGCACCGGACGTCGAAAGTCTGTTCCTCACGCCATCGGAACGTTATTCGTTCATTTCCTCGACGCTGGTCCGTGAAATCGCGGCTCTGGGCGGCGATATCAGCAAGTTCGTACACCCGGCAGTCGCCGAAGCCCTGACCCTGCGTTTCAAACGCTAAGGTGCATAGATGAAGCTAATGCGGCACAATTCGCCGCATTGGTTTTCATATGCCCCGGTGTCGACCGCGGCAGGAGTGTTTCATGTCCCTGATCATTACCGACGATTGCATCAACTGCGACGTCTGCGAACCCGAGTGCCCGAACGAGGCGATTTCACAAGGTGAGGAGATCTACGTGATCAACCCGAACCTGTGCACCGAATGCGTTGGCCACTACGACGAACCTCAATGTCAGCAAGTCTGCCCCGTGGACTGCATCCCGCTGGATGAAGCCCATGTCGAGAGCAAGGACGATCTGATGGCCAAGTACCTGATTCTCACCAGCAAGGCCTGACCCACGCCGTCGGGTTACTCCTGCTTGCCGTAACCATCGCCGGTGCAACCCAGGCAGCGTACAAACGCAGCCTTGCCCGGATCGACCACCAGCGCCTTCCCGGCCGCACCGACGTTGCCACCCAGTGCGGTGAATGGCAGAGATATCAGAAACAGCCCGGTGCCCGCGACGGTAGCCACGATCAACAACGGCCGGGCAACCAGCAAGTCACCAATCATCGCGTACGCTGGCGGCGCCTCAAGGGAATAGCTCGGATCACCGCTGCCATGGGCGTCGGCATCGGCCATGGCGGGCATCACCTGCAAGCCGAAGAACAGGGCCAGGGTGGCAGCGAGAATGCGAAACGGACTCATGGCGTGATCCTTCGGCTCAGCAATTTGGGATGTCGCTCACTATAAACAGCGGCGTTGCTTTCGCAAGCGGCCATAAGGTTCAAAATCTGTGGGAGCGAATTCAAATGCCGCTCTACTTCTGACACTTGGGGCAATACACACTCGCCCGTTGCCCCAGCTTGACCTCGCGCAGCGTTGTGCCGCAAACCTTGCATGGCTGTTCGCCGCGCCCGTAGGCGAACAATTCCTGCTGGAAATAACCCGGCTTGCCATCGCCGCCGATGAAATCACGCAGCGTCGTGCCACCACGCTCGATGGCGTGGGCCAGGATGCGTTTGATCTCGATGGCCAGTTTCAGATACCGCGCCCGGGAAATGCTCTTGGCCTCGCGGCGCGGGTCGATCCCGGCGGCAAACAGCGCTTCGGTCGCGTAGATATTGCCGACCCCCACCACCACCGCGTTGTCCATGATGAAAGGTTTGACCGCCATGGCCTTGTTGCGCGACTTTTCGAACAAACGCTCGCCATTGAACAGGTCCGTCAAGGGCTCAGGCCCGAGGCGAATCAATAGCTCGTGGTTGTGCGGGTCCAGGCTCCAGAGCATGGCACCGAAGCGACGTGGGTCGGTGTAGCGCAAGGCCAGGCCCGATTCCAGTTCGATGTCCACGTGCTCATGCTTGAGTGCCGGCAGGCCGGCTTCCACCAGCCGCAAGTTGCCGGACATCCCCAGATGGCTGATCAGCGTGCCCACCTCGGCCTGGATCAGCAGGTATTTGGCCCGCCGCTCCACCACCACGATCTTCTGCCCGGACAGGCGCACGTCCAGGTCTTCGGGAATAGGCCAGCGCAGCCGTCGGTCGCGCACGATGACGCGGCTGACGCGCTGCCCTTCAAGGTGAGGCGCGATACCCCGGCGGGTGGTTTCGACTTCCGGTAATTCAGGCATGGGTTACTCGGTAACGGGCGAAAGACGCAGCACCCGAATCAGTGGGTGCTCAGTTCGCGAATGCTTTCTTTGAGGTTTTCAAAGTCGTAGTCGGAGAGCCCGACGTAGTCCAGGATCAACGGCCCGATGTTGTTCCACTCGTGGTCTTCACTCTGGCTGCCCAGCACCCGGTGGGAGGCACAGATGTGCTCGGCCATTTTGAGGATGGCCAGCAGGTTCTTGAGCGGCGCATTGCGACCGGAGTCATCCTGGAAGATCGCCAGTGCATTGTGGTGGTTGGCAATGGCATTGCTGACATGCTCGGGCAAACGCCAGGATTTGGCAGTGAAATAGCCGACGACCGCATGGTTGGTGTTCAACAGGCGATTCTCGGTATCCACCACGCGGCATTCCGGCCCGGCGTTGGCGTAGCCTTCTTCCAGCACACTCATGTAATTGGGGAAACGCTTGTGCATCAGCGGGATCCCGCAATCGTGGAACAGCCCCAACGCGTAGGATTCGTCCACCGTTTGTGAGCCGATACGCTTGGCCAGCGTCAGGCTGGTCATCGCGACGTCCTGGGCCGTGTCCCAGAAACGGTTGAGGGTGACGATGGTTTCGTCACTCATCTCACCCTTGATCGACTGGGCATTGATCAGGTTGATGATCGAACGGCTACCCAACAGGTTCACAGCGCGCTGAATCGAGGCGATCTTGTTCGCCAGGCCGTAGTGCGCCGAGTTGACGATTTTCAATAGCGCGCCGGACAACCCTGGGTCTTGAGCGATCAACCGTGCGATCACCCCCAGGTCCGGGTCGGGCATGTATTGCTCCATCTGCAGATCAACCATGATTTGCGGCTGCGGTGGAACGCTGATGCCTTGCAGGGCCTGCTGGATCTGCTCGGAAGTAAGCTCTTCGGACATAAATGGATACTCTGGGACAGGCGAGGATTCTAACCTTTCCTGTTCGCTGATCGACAGCCACTGGCGCACAGCGCTGGAACTTTGACCGGCACGGGGCTTCGGACAAACGAGTGCTTGTGCTTCAAGGGCCTCTGAGTGAGTGACCTTAGCGCATATAGACATCCATATGAATCACAGCAAGGAGTAAATCCCATGTCAACGTCTCTGAACGGGAAACGCATCGCAATACTGGTGACTGACGGCTTCGAGCAGGTGGAGCTGACCGGTCCCAAGGACGCGCTGGAACAAGCCGGGGCCCGGGTCGAAATCCTTTCTACCAAAGAAGGCAGCGTCAAAGGCTGGAACCACGACAAGCCCGCCGACGATTTCAAGGTCGACGGGACGTTCAAGGCCGCCAATATCAAAAACTACGACGCGGTGGTATTACCCGGCGGCGTTCAGAATGCAGACACCATTCGTATCGATGCCGATGCCCAACGCCTGGTGCAAGGCAACGACGCCTCGGGCAAACCCCTGGCTGTCATTTGTCACGGCGGCTGGTTGCTGGTGTCGGCAGGACTGGTCAAGGGCAAGACCATGACCAGCTATAAAACGCTGAAAGACGACCTGACCAATGCAGGCGCACACTGGGTCGACCAGGAAGTGGTCAAGGACGGCCAATGGATCAGCAGCCGCCAGCCTGACGATATTCCCGCCTTCAACCGCGAACTGATCCTGGCATTGTCGGCCTGAGCCCAGGCTAACCGACCGACAACCGCTTAATTATGGTCATCCCGGCCCCACGCCGGGATGACGCGCTATAATCCCGCTCTTTTTTCCGGAGCGACGTCATGTCCCTGCCTAGCTTGCGCCTCAAAGCCAACGCCGACCGTCGCCTGCGCGCCGGTCATTTGTGGGTCTACAGCAACGAAATCGATGTAGCCGCCACCCCACTCAGCGGCTTTGCGCCGGGCGCTCAGGCAATGCTGGAAGCCGCAGGCGGCAAGCCGCTGGGCATCGTCGCCATGAGCCCGCAGAACCTGATTTGCGCGCGTCTGCTGTCGCGCGACATCAAGTTGCCGCTGGACAAGTCGCTGCTGGTCCATCGCCTGAACGTGGCGCTGTCCCTGCGCGAGCGCCTGTTCGACAAGCCGTTCTATCGCCTGGTCTACGGTGATTCCGACTTGCTGCCAGGCCTGGTGGTAGATCGTTTCGGCGACATCCTGGTGGTGCAGATCGCCTCGGCAACCATGGAGCAGCATAAAGAAGATGTGCTCGCGGCCCTGATCCAGGTGATCAAGCCCAGCGGCATCCTGTTCAAGAACGACTCTGCCGCTCGCGACGCCGAAGGCCTGAACCGTTACGTCGAAACCGCGTTCGGCCTGGTGCCGGAGTGGGTGGCGCTGGAAGAGAACGGCGTGAAGTTCGAAGCCCCGGTCATGGAAGGCCAGAAAACCGGCTGGTTCTACGACCACCGTATGAACCGTGCGCGCCTGGCGCCGTACGTCAAAGGCAAGCGCGTACTGGACCTGTTCAGCTACATCGGCGGCTGGGGCGTACAAGCTGCTGCGTTCGGCGCCGCTGACGTCACTTGCGTCGACGCGTCGTCCTTCGCCCTGGACGGCGTTGAACGCAACGCCGCCCTGAACGGCTTCACCGACAAGGTGGCCTGCATCGAAGGCGACGTTTTCGAAGCCCTGAAGGAATTGAAAGCCGGCGAAGAGCGTTTCGACGTGATCGTGGCCGACCCACCGGCGTTCATCAAACGCAAGAAGGACCTCAAAAACGGCGAAGGCGCCTACCGCCGCCTCAACGAACAAGCCATGCGCCTGCTCAGCAAGGACGGCATCCTGGTCAGCGCATCCTGCTCGATGCACCTGCCCGAAGACGACCTGCAAAACATCCTCCTGACCAGCGCTCGCCATCTGGACCGTAACATCCAGCTGCTGGAACGCGGCGGCCAGGGCCCGGATCACCCGGTGCACCCGGCAATCGTGAGACGCGCTACATCAAGAGCATGACCGTGCGGTTGTTGCCAAACAGCTGAGTCATCCCGACTTGCCGGGGAGTGAGCAAACTCCCCGGTATGTACACCCAAGTAGGACTTGTTAACACCCCACAGCAGAATTGAGTACCTTTCTCTGGCGAGACATAACCGCCGAATCAATGAAACTTCAACTTCTTTCCAATCACTAAAATTCAGCTTGCACATCAGAACTCATCGACTTATGTTGTTTTTGCCACAACGGCAAACACGGGACTAAGCCCCTAGACTTCTTAACATTTAAATGGACTTAAATCATGATTGATGAAAAACAAGTTGATTATATTCGCGACGACTTAAACACGATGGTTGCCAACCAACTGTCTCACGGCCTGCTCACCCAGGCAGGTGCCGATCTGATTGGTCGCGTCATCAATGCTGAAGTGGCCTCCGATGAGGACGGTATCAAGGTCGGCATGATCGGCATGCCGGTTCACGGCGGTGCACACCTCAAGCGCCTGTTCGTGATCCGCGGTGAAGATGGCCAGCATATCCTCTATGTACCCGAGCAGCCGAAGTCTCCAGGTGATCGCATCTTTTATGAAAACCACGATCTGCGACGCACAGGCCATGTGCTGGTAGAGTTCCTGGGTAAACCAGGCGGCCTGGACTACATGCTGGACCTGGTACCCAAAGATAAACTTACCTTCGTTGAAAACTACTTTGAAGAAGTTGCGCGCCTGCCGTCCCGGTGGAGCGACACGTCCATCATTATCATGCCGGTCGCCGGTGAAAGTTATCTGCATCAGATCCAGAAAATTGTAAATCGATAAACGTCATCCGTTACAACTGACGAGTAGCGATCATGACAATCAAAACAACCGCGGGCCGTCGTTAGTCCGCGGTTGTTTTATTTAAATCATCTGCCACTCCTCTCTTCCCGGCAGGCCAACGAATCGTCACAGCACCTCGCCCCGGTCAAGTGGCCGCCCCGAATATCAGCATTCATCATTTCATCTGCACGACCACCATTCCCTCCCACCCTTACAGGTGTAGAATCGGCGTTATTCATCGCCAGTCATCCCTCGGCGGGTTTATGAGCTCAGGCCAGGCGCACGGTGATCCCGTGGCGTTCAGGTTTCCTCGCTGCATCCGGTCACTGCCGTTTGTTCGTGACGTCCATAGAAGCTCACTCCCCTCCCCTATTACCTGATTAGCCGCCAGGAGTGCTCCATGCCTGATTACCGTTCAAAAACGTCCACCCACGGCCGCAATATGGCCGGCGCCCGCGCTTTGTGGCGTGCCACCGGGATGAAGGACGCGGATTTCAAAAAGCCGATCATCGCTATCGCCAACTCGTTTACCCAATTCGTACCGGGGCATGTGCACCTGATGGAACTGGGCCAACTGGTGGCCCGCGAGATCGAGCGTGCCGGCGGGGTTGCCAAGGAATTCAACACCATTGCCGTGGATGACGGCATCGCCATGGGTCACGACGGCATGCTGTATTCGCTGCCGAGCCGCGAGATCATCGCTGACTCCGTGGAGTACATGGTCAACGCCCACTGCGCCGACGCCATTGTCTGCATCTCCAACTGCGACAAAATCACCCCTGGCATGCTGATGGCCGCCCTGCGCCTGAACATCCCGGTGATCTTCGTTTCCGGCGGCCCGATGGAAGCTGGCAAGACCAAGCTGGCCAGCCACGGCCTGGACCTGGTTGACGCCATGGTGATCGCCGCAGACTCCAGCGCCAGCGACGAAAAAGTCGCCGAATACGAGCGCAGCGCCTGCCCGACCTGCGGTTCGTGCTCCGGCATGTTCACCGCCAACTCCATGAACTGCCTGACCGAAGCCCTGGGCCTTGCGCTGCCGGGCAACGGTTCGCAACTGGCGACCCACAGCGACCGCGAGCAGCTGTTCCTGCAAGCCGGGCGCACCATTGTCGACCTATGCCGCCAGTACTACATCGAGAACGACGATTCGGTCCTGCCGCGCAACATCGCCAACTTCAAGGCGTTCGAAAACGCCATGACGCTGGACATCGCCATGGGCGGTTCGACCAACACCATCCTTCACTTGCTGGCTGCGGCCCAGGAAGCGGAAATCGATTTCGACCTGCGTGACATCGATCGCCTGTCTCGCAGCGTGCCGCAACTGTGCAAAGTGGCGCCAAACATCGCCAAGTACCACATGGAAGACGTGCACCGCGCAGGCGGCATTTTCAGCATCCTGGGCGAGCTGTCACGTGGCGGCCTGCTACACACCGACCTGCCGACCGTACACAGCAAGACCCTTGCCGAAGGCATCGCCAAGTGGGACATCACCCAGACCAACGACGAAGCCGTGCATACCTTCTTCAAGGCAGGCCCGGCAGGTATCCCGACGCAGACGGCGTTCAGCCAGTCCACTCGCTGGGAAACCCTGGATGACGACCGTGAAAACGGCTGTATCCGCAGCGTCGAGCACGCGTACTCGCAACAGGGCGGCCTGGCTGTGCTGTACGGCAACATCGCGCTGGACGGTTGCGTAGTGAAAACCGCAGGCGTGGACGAATCCATTCACGTATTCGAAGGCAACGCGAAGATCTTTGAAAGCCAGGACAGCGCCGTACGCGGGATTCTCGCGGACGAAGTAAAAGCCGGCGACATCGTGATCATCCGTTACGAAGGTCCGAAAGGCGGCCCAGGCATGCAGGAAATGCTGTACCCGACGTCGTACCTGAAATCCAAAGGCCTGGGCAAAGCGTGCGCATTGCTCACCGATGGTCGTTTCTCGGGTGGTACCTCGGGCCTGTCCATCGGCCACGCTTCGCCAGAAGCCGCGGCAGGTGGTGCTATCGGCCTGGTGCGTGACGGCGACAAGGTGCTGATCGACATTCCGAACCGCTCGATCAACCTGCTGGTCGACGATGCGGAACTGGCCGAGCGCCGTGCCGAGCAAGACAAGAAAGGCTGGAAACCGGTTGAGGTGCGTCCACGTAAGGTGACCACCGCGCTGAAAGCCTACGCTCTGCTCGCCACCAGTGCCGACAAGGGCGCTGTGCGCGACAAGGCGTTGCTGGACAAACTGGTGCCGTAACCTCCCTTCGCCAACAAGTTGCCTGATCGTTCCCACGTCGAAACGTCGAACCGTCCGCGTGGGAACGATCATGCGATGCAGTCTTACTGAATCTCCTCCGGCTTGACGATCACCCAGTTCTTGTCTGCGGTGACCGGCAGCCCTTCCTTGGCCTGAGCTTCGGCGTAGCTTTTCATCATGCCGTTGAGCTGGGTCATGTACTTGTCCTTGCGGTTGACCCACAAGTGAATGCCGCCCTTGCTGACGTCTGTGCTGTGAAACAGCATGTAGCCGTCGCTTGATGGGGTATCACCCGCCACCAGAACCGGTTTCTTCCACTGATCGATATAGGTCAGGATCGCCGCCTGCTTGCCCGCCATCCAGGTTGCCGGCGTCCACAGGTAAGGCGTCAGTTCCAGCCCCAGGTTGCTCTTCTCGTCATACTTGCCCGCCGTGATCTGCTTGCGAGCAGTGGTCAGCTCGCCGGTCTTGCGGTCCTTGAGCAGCGTACTCACGCCAATGACGTTCTGCGGCTTGACGTTGTAACCGTACTTGGGATCTGCCGCGACCATGCGCACCAGCTCCTCCGAGGCAGCGGTCACGACATACACTTCGATGCCGTTTTCCATCAGTTTGTTGTACAACTCGGCCTGGCCGGTAAACACACGGGGTGGCTCGACGTTGATCTGCTTGACGGTGTCGCCATCATAGTAAGTGCTTGGAACCGGCTTGCCGGACGCCATCAGCTCTTCAACGTAGCCTTTGAGCTCCTGCAGGGTGAAGCCGGAAAATACCTGGGCGACCCATGGGTAGCAGACCATGTCGTCGATTTCACACAAACGGTAGTAGTAGCTGAACAGGCTTTCCTTGTGGTCCGCAGTGTCCTTGAACGGGATCAGCTTGAGGGATGGATCAAGCTTGTCACGCGTCAGCAGGCCCTTGTTTTCCATGAAGGGCAGCAATGACTCTTCCAGGTCATAGCGGTAGCTGGTGTTGTCCATGTCGAAGACCGCGTAATTGCCCTTGTTGGCATTGGCGGCAATCATCGCATCGAGCTGTTTGGCGGCGGCCTCGGGCCAGTGTTTCAACTCGGTCGCGAACGCCTGACCGGCCAGCCCCAGACTCAATCCCACCACTAGCGCAGCAGCTGACAGTTTAGAAGCGAACCTCATAACGGTATCTCCCTGAAGGTTAAGAGCCCGACCGTAACAAAATTCGATGACAGTCTTTCCACGTCAACGACGACGGTTGTTCTGATTCCGCCAACTCATTCACGGTTTACGACACCGGCTTATTCCAAAAACGACACCCACCATTCCATTAAGGTATTAAACGGTTATTTATCAAGCTGTTAGGCTTTCCGGTTCGCTGTTGTCCCATCTACATGGAGTAGCCATGAATCTGCCGCTGATTCTCAACCTGCTGGTCTTCGCCGCCTTGCTGTTCGGCCTGGCGCAAACCCGTCACACCCACTGGAGCCTGGCTAAAAAGGTTTTGTTCGGTCTGGTGCTGGGCGTTCTGTTCGGCCTGGCCTTGCACGGCATCTATGACGTCGACAGCCCGACCCTGAAAAGCTCCATCGGCTGGATTGACCTGGTGGGCAACGGTTACGTGCAACTGCTGCAGATGATCGTCATCCCGCTGGTGTTCGCCTCGATCCTCAGTGCAGTCACCCGCCTGCACAACGCGTCGTCCCTGGGCAAGATCAGCTTCCTGACCATCGGCACGCTGCTGTTCACGACAGCCATTGCAGCGCTGATCGGTATCACCCTGACCAACCTGTTCGGCCTGACCGCTGAAGGGCTGGTAGCGGGCACCAAAGAAGTCGCACGCCTGCAGACGATCCAGAATGATTACGCCGGCAAGGTCGCGGACCTGAATATCCCGCAACTGCTGCTGTCGTTCATCCCGCAGAACCCGGTGGCTGATCTGGCCAAGGCCAAACCTACGTCAATCATCAGCGTGGTGATCTTCGCCGCCTTCCTGGGCGTCGCTGCGTTGCAGCTGTTCAAGGACGACGAGAAGAAAGGCTCACAGGTGATCAGCGCCATCGATACCTTGCAGGCCTGGGTGATGCGCCTGGTGAAGCTGGTCATGAAGCTCACGCCCTATGGCGTGCTGGCCCTGATGACCAAGGTGGTGGCCGGTTCGAACCTGCAGGACATCATCAAGCTGGGCAGCTTCGTGGTGGTTTCCTACATCGGGCTGGCGCTGATGTTCGGCGTACACGGCATATTGCTGTCGCTGGCCGGGATCAACCCGCTGCGGTTCTTGCGCAAGGTCTGGCCGGTCCTGACCTTCGCCTTCACCAGCCGCTCCAGCGCCGCCAGCATTCCGCTAAGCATTGAGGCGCAGACCCGCCGCCTGGGCATTCCACAGTCCATCGCCAGCTTTGCGGCTTCGTTCGGCGCCACCATCGGCCAGAACGGCTGTGCAGGACTTTACCCGGCAATGCTCGCGGTGATGGTCGCACCGACCATGGGTATCAACCCGCTGGATCCGCTGTGGATCGCTACCCTGGTGGCGATTGTCACCCTGAGTTCGGCGGGCGTGGCAGGTGTAGGCGGCGGTGCAACCTTCGCCGCGCTGATCGTGCTACCGGCAATGGGCCTGCCAGTGACGCTGGTGGCGCTGCTGATTTCGGTGGAACCGCTGATCGACATGGGCCGCACCGCCCTGAACGTCAACGGCTCAATGACGGCGGGCACCATCACCAGTCAGTTGATGAAGCAGACCGACAAAAGCCTGCTGGATGCTGATGAGCACGGGGAGTTGGCGCAGGCTTAAACCTTTGCTTTGTGTAGGAGCGGTTGAGTCAAGCCCGCTCCCACACCTCAAAGTTGTACGCAGGCTTGCCCTCAACAGCCGGGTTCTCGGTGTTCGACACCAGTACCCACTGCGCTGTATCGAACTCAGGGAACCAGGCGTCGCCCTCAGGGCTGAGCGCCACGCGGGTCAAGTACAGGCGATCGGCCTGCCCCAGCCCTTGCGCATATAACTGCGCGCCGCCAATCAGCATCACTTCATCGACACCCTGTTCCCGCGCCCACTGCTCGGCGCGCACCACGGCGGCGTCCAGCGAGGCGAAGACTTCGGCGCCTTCAAGCTGCAGATCAGCCTGGCGACTGACCACCAGGTTCAAGCGACCGGGCAAAGGCCGCCCCAGGGAATCCCAGGTCTTGCGGCCCATGATGATCGGCTTACCCAGGGTCGTGGCCTTGAAGTATTTGAAATCCCCCGGCAAATGCCAGGGCATGGAATTGTCGACGCCGATGACCCGGTTTTCACCAAGGGCTGCGATCAGGCTGAGGGGGAGATGAGTTTTCATGGCGCCGAGGATATCAGAGCGAAAGCGCCTGCTGTACTCGCCCCGTTTTTGCTCACAGCGGTTATGCTCAGCTCTGACTTTATCGACGAGACGCCGTGTGACTGCTCTGACTCCTATGGATAGCCTGTGGCTGACTGAAGCGGTGCGCCTGCGCGAAGAACACGCAGGCCCGCTGGAAGACCTGGAAGCCAACCGTCGCGCCCGCACCATGGCGGGCGACCTGCCGACCCGAATCAAGAACCGCGCCCTGTGGCTGGCCGAACGCGACGGCATGCTCACCGCGCTGCATCGCTGGAAGCAAGGTGCGAAGCTGGCGCTGATTGCGCTGGCCATCGTTGCAGTGGTCAGTGGCGCAGGCCTGGGATTCGCCGCACTGAATGACGGGCAAACGCCGGTCAATGTGTTCTGGGCCTTGGGCAGTCTGCTGGGGCTGAACCTGATTCTGCTGACCACCTGGGCATTGGGTTTGCTCTTTGCCGGGGAAAGCGCCGCAAGCCTGGGCCGTTTATGGCTATGGCTGAGTGAAAAACTGGCCCGCGACGCCCAGGCCGCCCAACTGGCCCCGGCACTGGTGTTGCTGCTGCAACGCCAACGCCTGAACCGCTGGCTGCTGGGCACCTTGGTAAACAGCCTGTGGTTACTGGCCCTGCTCAGCGCGATGGCGATCCTGTTGATGCTGATGGCGACCCGACGCTACGGCTTCGTCTGGGAAACTACGATTCTCAGCGCCAACACCTTCGTCACCCTGACCCAGACCCTGGGCACGATTCCGGCACTGCTGGGCTTCAACGTCCCGACCGAAACCATGATCCGCGCCAGCGGCGATGGCGCACTGAGCATTGAAAGCGCCCGCCAGGCATGGGCTGCATGGTTGGTGGGTGTGCTGCTGGTCTACGGCATCGTGCCGCGCCTGCTGCTGGCGTTGCTGTGCCTGTGGCGCTGGCGTCGTGGCCGCGCTGCATTGAGCCTGGACCTGAACATGCCCGGTTACAGCGAACTGCGGGAACGCCTGATGCCCAGCAGCGAACGCCTGGGCGTCAACGACGCGGCACCCGAGCGGTTGCAATCGGCTCAGCCGGGGGTCAATGCAGGCGACAGCGACGGTGCTTTGCTGGTGGCCATCGAGCTTGACGACCAACGCCCGTGGCCACCGAAGCTGCCCAAAGGCGTGGCAGATGCGGGCATTCTCGACAGCCGCGAATCCCGACAACGCCTGCTGGATCAACTCACTCGCTTCCCGCCCGCACGACTGGCAATTGCCTGCGACCCACGGCGCTCGGCAGACCGTGGCAGCCTGGCGTTGATTTCAGAACTTGCACGCTGCGCCGGGGCCACACGGGTCTGGCTGCTGCCCGCGCCACCGGGGCAAGCGCTGGATGCCGACCGGCTGGGTGACTGGCACGTCGCGCTGCAACAACTGGAGATGACCTGGGCCGACAGCGCTCCATTGAACTGGCTGGAGAACGGTCATGACTAGGACGGACAAGCCCCGGGCACTGAAACTGGCCGTCGTCGGCCACACCAATGTCGGCAAGACCTCCCTGCTGCGCACCCTGACCCGCGACGTTGGCTTCGGCGAAGTCTCCCACCGCCCCAGCACCACGCGGCACGTCGAAGGTGCGCGGCTTTCGGTGGACGGCGAGGCGCTGCTGGAGCTGTACGACACGCCGGGCCTGGAAGATGCCATTGCGCTGCTCGATTACCTCGAACGACTGGACCGGCCTGGCGAGCGACTGGACGGTCCGGCCCGACTGGCGCGCTTTCTGGAAGGCAGCGAGGCTCGACAGCGTTTCGAACAGGAGGCCAAGGTCTTGCGTCAGTTGCTGGCTTCGGACGCGGGGCTGTATGTGATCGACGCCCGGGAGCCGGTGCTGGCCAAGTACCGCGACGAGCTGTCGATACTTGCCAGCTGCGGCAAGCCATTGTTGCCGGTGCTCAATTTTGTCAGCAGCGCCGACCACCGCGAGCCGGACTGGCGTGAAGCCCTGGCCCGGCTTGGGCTGCATGCGCTGGTGCGCTTTGACAGCGTTGCGCCACCGGAAGATGGCGAGCGACGCTTGTACGAAAGCCTCGCCCTGCTGCTGGAAAACTCCCGGGACCAGCTGGAGCGGCTGATTCTGGATCAGGAAGCCCAGCGCCTGGCGCGTCTGCACAGCGCTGCCCGGCTGATCGCGGAACTGCTGGTGGACTGCGCAGCCTGCCGTCGCAGCGTGGCCACCGGATCGGACCAGGAACACGTCGCCATCGATGACCTGCGTAAAGCCGTTCGCCAGCGTGAGCAACGTTGCGTCGAAGCCCTGCTCAAGCTTTATGCCTTCCGCCCTCAGGACGCCGCCGCCAGTGATCTGCCATTGCTGGATGGACGCTGGGGTGATGACCTGTTCAACCCGGAAACCATCAAGCAGCTCGGTGTACGGGTGGGCGGTGGCATCGCGGCAGGGGCTGCGGCAGGCGCGGGGGTCGACTTGCTGGTCGGCGGCGTGACCCTGGGGGCCGCCGCACTGGTGGGCGCCATCGCAGGCGGGGCGCTGCAAACCGCACGCAGCTACGGCGGTCGTTTGCTGGGCAAACTCAAGGGGCAACGAGAATTGACCGTGGATGATGCGGTGTTGCGCCTACTGGCGTTGCGCCAAAGGCATCTATTGCTGGCCCTGGGCTCCCGAGGACACGCGGCCATGGACAGCATCAAACTCGGCACACCCCAGGACAAGACCTGGCGCGAAGGCAAACTCCCGGACGCCCTGCAAAAGGCCCGCGCTCATCCGCAGTGGTCATCGCTCAACCCGCGTTCGAAGCTGAACCAGGCGGAGCGGCAGGAGCAGATTGAGCGGTTGTCGCAGGTGTTGGGGGAGAGCTGACTTTTGCGGCGCCTACAACGGCCCATCGCTCAGGCAGCACGGGACAGCTTCCCCGATGGATATGGGAAAGGAGATCCTGAACAGGCATTGCGAAGACCTGATGACAGATAAGGCAAAACAGCCGCCGACAGTCGCCCGAGCAAGATTTGCTTACCCGATTCACGTCGACCCCGGTATCATCGCGCGCCCGATACACCCGTAGGCTGATCCCGATGAAACCGACCTTGATTGCCGCTGCAGAACTCGACCGTATCGAGACCTGGGCAAAATACTCCAGCTACATGTGCGGAGGCTGCATTTCCAGCTGCTGCACCTTGCCTGTGGAAGTAAAGATCAAGGACCTGATCCGCATCGGTATCGTCGATGAGTTCGAAAAGGGCGAACCGGCGAAAAACATCGCCAAGCGTCTGCAAAAGGAAGGCATCGTCGAGCGTTACAACCAGAAGTCGGAAATCTTCACGTTGCAGCGCATGAGCAACAACGACTGCCTGTATCTGGATCGCAAGAGCCGCCTGTGCACCATCTACGACAAGCGCCCCGACACCTGCCGCAACCACCCGAAAGTCGGCCCACGCCCTGGTTACTGCGCGTACAAGCCCAAGGATGTGGTGCGCCACGCGACTGGCTCGCTGAGCAATAACTCAAGCTTGCCTGTGCCGAAGTTTTAAGGGGCTGTTGTTCATTTGGGAGTGCGCTTGCCCCCATGGGCAATACCGAACCTGTGGGAGCGAATTCATTCGCGAGAGGCCAGCACATCCAGCATCTGCGGTGACTGGCACACCGCATCGCGAATGAATTCGCTCACACAATTGCCCACAAATCTCCCACCGCCCCCTTCATACCGCACAAACAAAAACGCCCCCGACCTTGCGGTCGGGGGCGTTTCTTTACGGCTGACTAATTAATCAGTTGCCGCTTTTCTTGGCAGCGCGGGTACGCTCGCTTTCGCCAAGGATCTTCTTACGCAGACGGATCGACTTCGGCGTCACTTCACACAGCTCGTCTTCCTGAACGAATTCCAGAGCTTGCTCCAGAGTGAAGCGGATAGGCGGAACCAGAGCGATGGTTTCGTCTTTACCGGAAGCACGCATGTTGTCGAGCTTCTTGCCTTTGGTTGGGTTTACACCCAGGTCGTTGTCGCGGCTGTTGATGCCGACGATTTGACCTTCGTACACGTCTTCACCGTGACCCAGGAACAGCTTGCCACGGGCTTGCAGTGTTTCCAGGGAGTAGGTCAGTGCCTTACCGGTAGCAACCGAAACCAGTACGCCGTTCTGACGACCGGACATGTCGCCGGACTTCATTGCATCGTAACGGTCGAAGATGCTGGTCAGGATGCCGGCACCGGAAGTCAGGGTCAGGAACTCGTTACGGAAACCGATCAGGCCACGAGCCGGGATGTTGTACTCAAGGCGCACACGGCCCTTGCCATCCGGAACCATGTTGGTCAGGTCGCCTTTACGGATACCGATCTGTTCCATGATCGCGCCCTGGGATTCTTCCGGCAGGTCGATGGTCACGTTTTCGTACGGTTCGTGCTTAACGCCGTCAACCATGCGGATGATCACTTCCGGACGACCAACACCCATTTCGAAGCCTTCGCGACGCA